>JABAHS010081332.1_pt1 | contig 88986 bp, 77 predicted proteins | sample 7062111 | NCBI WGS metagenome assembly JABAHS01 (sample SAMN14534600, study PRJNA622989) | marine sediment metagenome | biome: marine biome [ENVO:00000428]; feature: marine pelagic biome [ENVO:01000023]; material: deep marine sediment [ENVO:00002113]; isolation source: pool of 4 deep marine... | reverse complement strand
TGAGGCCCTTCCTGCGTATCATGATTTGATAAGTCGTAATAGTCGGAATCTGTCCGCGTGAACGAACCTGCGTGCCGGAGGGCCTGTGATGAAAGTAGTGAGATTTTCCCGCTTGCCTCGTATCGCCGCCGCTATCGCCGCGCTGCTTTGTTTGGGAGGCTCGGCTGTCAGCCAGAGCCTGTTTGCCCAGACGGTACTGGGAGAGGGTTTCAGCGTCGATACGGCGCGTGGTGATCGGGCGGTAGTCGAATTTGCCGTTCAGCGTCAGGGGAGGATCAGGGTGCAGGCAATCTGGGCCGGATCGGCGCGCAATCTGGCTCTGATCCTGAATGGACCGGGCCAGACGGGGTACTACGCCCGTCAGGATGGCGGCAGCCCGCTGGCTCTTGAATTCAAAGTCGGCCAAACCGAGATGAATCGGGGTCGGGACTGGAAGGTCTCGATCGTGAACTTCGGAGGTGGCAGGGCCAGCGGCCACGTGCTGGTGGAATACCCGGGCCCGCGACAACTGCAGCTGGTGACTCCCATCGTGCGCGAAGCGCTGGTGGCCACTCCCGAGCGCCAGGCCGAGCGGCCGAGCCCTGCCGCAGAGCCGGAGCGCACGTTCCTGGAGGATGGCAGGGTGGAGATTCGATTCCCCGACGGCAGGATTCGCAGACAGCGGATCGGCGAGTGTAATTACACGATCATCATGCCGGATGGCAGCCGGAGGCTGGTGCAGTGTGTCGAGGTGCAGGGGGAAGAGATCCCCGACTTGCCGCCGGAGCTTATGGCGCGGGATGATCTCGGGGCGGTGCTCGAGGCGGTAAACGCCAGCCTGCTGGATTACATCAAGCAGGCGGTGGACGACGAGTCGGCGGTAGAGAACTACCTCACCTTGGAGGAGGGCAGGAACCTGCAGGAGCGGATCTTTCTCAGGCTCGAAGCTCTCTCGATACTGACACCATAACGGCGTTCTCCTTATGCAGTCGAGGTTCGGGATGGAGGGACGATAGAAGATGAACGTCGTAATCGCGATTGCAGCGTTGCTCTTTTCGGCAGCCGAGCCGCAGGGGGAAGAGGCGGCCCCACAGGACACATCTGCCGCCGAGCTCCTCAACCAGTTCGTGAGCCAGACGCGAGCCAGTGATACGAGCTTCGCGCCCGTTCTGCCGACGAGAACCTCGTTGCAGGTCCTCGCCACGCTGGACTCGACGACGGCGGAGACGTATCTGGCCGCCCTCCGGGCGCAGTACGAATACAAGGTCCAGGGGTTCGACCATCGCGGTCAGGTGTTCAGATGGCAGTTCTACTCCTCGATCGTCATCTTCGCCGTGGTGATCTTCCTGGTGCTGGTGGGACTTTACTTCTCCTGGCTTCAGTTCAGGCGCGATCTCGCAGCCCCCGAATCCGAAGCTGCCGAGACCGAGCTGGCCGTGTCGACAGAGGGGATCAAGGTACAGTCATCGGTTCTCGGTGTGATCATTCTGGTTATATCCTTGCTGTTCTTCTATCTCTATCTGGTGTACGTGTATCCGATCGAGGAGATCCTTTAGAACCACCGGCGCCGCCGGGATGGAAGCGTGTTCGGTCGGGCCAGGATGCCACAGTGCGTCAAGGTTCGACGTTTGTGTCCCCAATCCTTGAGGGAGGCGAATCGTGACAGGAGCCCGCTCGTGGGTCATCGCACCGAGAGTGACAGGCTCAACGGTTCGAGTGCTCGCCATTGTCCTCCTGGCTCTCGGGCCGTTGGCTTCTCCGGTCGCAGCACAGTTCCCGTCGCTGCCGTTCGACTTCCGGCCGCTTCATGATCCTTATCCCACATATTCGGTCTTTCTCGACTACGGCCTGGGCCTGGCGGACATCTCGCAACTGCAGATGTTGGCCGGGCGCGCGACGCTGGAGAGCGAGAAGCTGCGCGGCGGCATCGGGTTGGGTCTCTTGATTCGAGAAGGGGCGGGAGCCGATGACGAGCTCGCCTTCTCGGGCGCCTTCGCCTACAACGTCAGAGGCCCGTTCAGTCTGGTCGTCGCGGACGTCCAGTTGGGCTTCTCTTACTTCGAGTCTGGGGGCGGAGCCGATCCCGAGTTGCGCCAGCTGGACATCCCGTTCGGCCTCGCCGCGGGCATCTCCGGACGACTTCCCTTCGAGGTCATCTCCAACGTGGAGCCCTGGCTGGCGCTCCGGGGCCAGGTCCGGCGGACGGAGCTCAGCGGCTCCGGTTCGGATGTCGATGCATGGCGCGCCGGCGGTGGCCTGACCGCAGGCCTCGGCGTGTTGTTGCCAGCCGGTTTCGGGGCACGACTGGCGGTCGAGTGGCTGATGATCCGGAGTCCAACGGCGAGCGAATGGGACCACGAGGTCGTCCTGGGGCTGGCCGCGCTCTGGCGGCGGTGAGCCGGCGGACGACGGCTGAAGGAATACAGATCGCGGGTGGCGTCGGCGCGGTGCCGTCGCTGCCGGGCGAAGGTCCTGGACCAGGAGGAGTACGTTGAAATATCCGGGTGACCCGGCGAAGCCGCGAGCGGCTTCGCGGCCTTTCGTCGATGATAATCCACACGTAGAAGATGTGGTCGATCAGTTCGCCCGCGTTCGGCCGCGCGGCGATTACCTGGCGGCGCGCGATGGCGGTGTGTTTCCACGACACCGCTACACCTACAAGAACCACGGCGACAACCGCGCTCGAGTCCATTTCCAGGGGATAGGGCGTCTCCGCGACGGCAAGCACGTCGTCCTATCGGGGGGAGACATCGTCGCTCCCGCCTCGCAGTTGTTCGTGATTCGCATGGACTCGCGGCGAACCGGGGCCTGGGGCTCGAACATCCTCTTCGACGACGACGCGCCGGAAAGCGACGGCCTGGTAGCTATCGCCCGACTGGATGAGAAGCTATGGCACTCCGGCGGAATCTCCGTGCTGGGCGACATCGTCGCCGTTCCAATCGAGGACGAGAAGAGCGGGAGATCCCGAATCGTCTTCCTCGACCTGTCCGAGCCCGAGAAACCCCGCTCCTTCGAAACCACGATCGAGCGTACGAAGAGAGTCGGGATGGCGAGTGCCGCCACGCTGTGCAAGCTGCCCAACGGGCACTACATCTGCGCCGTCTGGAAGAACGCCCCTCTGCGGCTGGACTTCTACCTCTCTCGGTCCACCGACTTCGCCGACGGTTTCCGTAAGCAGCATCTCGAGTGGCCGTTCGGTAAGCTGCTACCTACCGGCGGCAGAGAGGCAGACTACCAGGGCATCCACTTCGTTCGGCAGGCGGATGGCAAGTTCTTCCTCGTGGGTACAGAGAACACATCGAAAATGGCACCACTCGCGAAGGGTGACGATGTCGCCGACCTGCTGCTGGTCGAGTTCGTCGAGGAGACGCTCGGTGACAACCCCAAACTGGCCGAACCGGCGATCACCCGGGTGGCCGAGAAGCGCTTCGAGCCCGCCCAGGAGTACTCCAACATGGATGCGGCGGGCGGTGCGTTTGTAACGGCCGACCTCACGTTGTGCATCTATTCGGGCTTTCACTGGAGACGAAGCAAGGAACTCCGCTTCGTCGAGTTCAGGCCGGACAAGAGCCGGGCGCGCGCTCCGATCGATTCGATCGATGAAGCCTGGGTCGATCTCTACGAGCACAAGGCGTTTCACGGCAGACGCCTGAGTGTTCTGGGGAGACAGGACGAGGTGATCCGTAACTACAAGAAGATCAGGGTCGAAGGCAAGGGCTTCGGCGACAAGGTCTCCTCGCTCCGCTACCAGATCCCCGTAGGGCACACCTATCGGCTGTTCCGCGACCCGGATTTCAAGGCGAGCAAGCGCCAGCCCAGCCACATGGACCTGGAGGGAACGGGACGGGTCGAGGAGATCGATGATCTGGAAGCCGCCGAAAATTTCGACGAGGAGGTTTCTTCCTCGCGCTACCTGTAGGTAAGCATTCCGCAGCAGAAGCAGAAGAACAGGAGGCGTATCGTGTTTGATCTCGGAGGTCTGAACGAGCTGGTTATCGCACTGGGAGCGTTGGTCGTCGCGGTCGTGCTGTTCCTTCTGTGGCGCATGGGTCTGCTGACAAGAAAGACGTTACCGATGGTGCTCGGCGCGCTTGCCGCCGTCGTCGGCCTGGGCGCCTGGCGGATGAGCAAGAGGGAGAAGCTCCGGAAAGAGATCGAGCGGAAAGAGGGTGAGCTGCGTCAGCGCGAGGCGAAGCTGGAGCAGGCGAAGGAGAGGACAGAGATATCCGAGAAGCAGCTGGAGGAAGGGAAAAAGCAGCTCGAGCGGGAGCGTGAGGAGCACGCGAGAGAGATGCTCAAGATCGACTCGGAGAACGAACAGGAGAAGGCCCGGGTCGACGATCTCGCGACCGAAGAGGTATTCGAGGAGTTCCGGCGTGCGTTTGGATCGTAGCGAGGTGGTGACGATGATCAGGACGAAGCTCGCCGCACTTGTTGGCCTGTGTTTATCGGGGGCCGTCGTGCCCACGACGCTGTGCGCCCAGGACGATTCGGTTCGCGCGGTCGTCGTTCAGGAGAACGAGGACGGGTCCTATCTGGTGAGGGTCGACGGGGAAGTCATGCTGGCGATCACCGAAGAAATGGCCCGTAAATCTCTCAAGGTCAAAGCCGATCTGCTGTCGGCCGAGCGGAAGCTGGCCATAAAGGACTCGCTGCTCGCCACCTACGAGCTGGTCCGCGCCCGTTACGACACGACGCTCGCCCATCAGAGGGAGTACATCGTCGAGCTGGAACAGGTCGTGGAGGGGTACAAGAGTTTGCTCGAGGACTACAAGCGGCTCCGCGGTGAGCCCTGGCTGAGTGTCGAGGGCGGTTTGGGAGCGACAGACGATGAGGACCCCGCTATCCTCGTCGGTGTGGCGATCAAGCGACTCCGTGTGTGGGGCTTTCTTCAGGAGTCGAACGCCGGGGCCCTGTTGGGCGTTTCGCTGCCGATATTCTGAGCGATGGGAGTGTTCAAAAAGAGGGTGTCGGTCCACGGCACGCAGTCGGGTGAGAAACGGGAGCCACGAATGAGCAAGCGAGTCGCTGACCTCAAGGTCCGCCTTCCCGGCTTCGTCGAGCCGAGCACGGCATCACAGCGCGAGGGTTTTCTGGAGCCCGGGCGCTATACGGTCCTGGATTACCGTACGGATCATCCCGACGAGAATTCTGACTACGCGCTGGTGTCGGCCCCGGTGCTGGGTGCCTCCGACACCTGGATCTGCACGCGCTGGAAGGGCCAGCGTTACGCGGACATCAGCGAGCAGCCCCGGACCTCGACCGAGCGGCGGTCGTTCGAGGACGACCCCAGGGCGCTTCCGGAACAGGCCCTGGTCGATCTCTTGCCCCGATTCCACGACTTCACTTACGACCTCGACGAGGCGCGCTATCCGTTCGAGCTCCCCGGCGTCCGCATTCCCGTCGCGCCACCCGCCACGAACAACTGCTGCACCTTCGTCGAGGCGCTGCTCGTACGCGCGTGGGCCGATGCGACCGACCTCGAATGGGACGCCGAGCGGCACGGCCAGATGATGATCTTCTCTGCCGACGATTTCTACTCGCCCGTCACAGCTGCGGTCGAGACGGAGCTGGCTCTGCCGGTCTCGGAACCGGACGCGCCCCCGCACCCCTGGACGATCGTGCAGGGGTGGCGACACCAGTGGCGGGGTGGCCACACCTTTTTGATCGTCGACCATCATGCGGAAACCGACCGCGTCCTCACCCTGGAGTCGAACAGCTCCTATAACCTCGACGGCGTGGGGTTCAGGAAGATCGGCAATCTTCGCGATCTGGAGGGAAGACCTCCCGAGAACTGGTGGGAACGGGACGATCTGTGGACCTGGGAGAAGGTGTGCTCCACCTATCGATTCCGGAACCAGGCGTGGCTCAAGGTCACCGATAGGGGTTGGAGCGGGCTGTAACCGGCGGCGAAGCGATACCGATTCTGGAACGGGAGGTGTCCGATGTTCGGTTCGGCGATAGTGGAAGTCGCGATCGGGTTGCTGTTCATTTACCTCATACTCAGCCTGGTGTGCTCGGCGCTGAACGAGATGCTGGCAGGTTGGTTGCGGATGCGGGCCAAGAACCTGGAGGAGGGCATCCGTAACATGCTCGACGATCCCGAGGGCGTCGACATCGCACGGAAGGTGTACGACCACCCGTTGGTCAAAGCCCTCGGACGTAAGCAAGGACAGCGCAAGCCCTCTTACATCCCGTCACGCTTGTTCAGGTCCGCTCTGCTGGACGTGCTCGAGTTATCATCGCCGCAGGAGGGTCCGGAGCGGTTCGCCGAGCTGCGAAAGAAAGTCGACGGTCTGGATTCCGCACAACTCAAAGAAGCGCTTCGTACCCTGCTCGAGCAGGCCGAAGGGAACCTCATCTCCTTCCGTGCATCGGTCGAGAACTGGTTCGACGACAGCATGGCCCGCGTGTCGGGCTGGTACAAGCGAAAAGCGCAGCTGATACTGCTGGCACTGGCCTTCGCTGTGACCGTGGCCCTCAACGCCGACACCCTGGCGCTCGGTGGCGCGCTGCTCCGCGATGAGGCGGCGCGTGCGGCTCTCGTGGCCAGCGCGGAACGCTTCGCCGCTGCCGAACCGGCGGACACGGCCGCCACGCCGACGGAGGACCTGGATCGGCTCAGGCAGCAGATCCAGCAATCGCGGATCGGACTCGGCTGGAGCGAGGCGCCCGATGGGCTCGGTGGCTGGGTGAAAAAGGCCGCCGGTCTGCTGCTCACCGTCCTGGCGGTCTCACTCGGGGCGCCTTTCTGGTTCGACTTACTCAATCGAGTGACCAGTCTGCGGGCAGCCGGCGGCAAGCCAGCACAACCTCAACCACAGAACGCGCGTTCGGGCACCTGATGATACCGCCTGGCGGAAAGGAGGCCAGCGATGACCAGTGAGGATGTTCAGCGAACTCTGATCAAGCTGTTCAAGGACGTCAACGCTGTGGATCCCAATCTGTCGGATGAGGAGATTGCCGAGATCGAATTGCCGGATCTGGCGTTGTTCGACCAGGAACTCTCCGATGATCCGGAGTTCAAGAAGCAAGCCCTCTTCGAGCGGATGCGGGACGAGTTGCAGCAGCTAACCGGCGGTACCGAACCGTTCCTTTCTCCCAGCGACGGGACGATCTTCGACCGGGGTGTATCGATAGGCGCGCTGGCCAACGAGATTGCCGAATACACCTGAGGGTGGTGGACAAAAGAGCGTAAACCGCCCTCGGCTCTCGCTGATCCGACTGGCAAACAACTGGAGGGTATCCTACCATGCGGCTCAGGGGTCTCGCAGCAGCAGCTGTCACGTTCTTCGTGTCCGCGCAGGCCGTCCCTGCCCAGGGGATCACGGATGCCGAGGCCATGCAGTACAGGGATGGCCTGTACCAGATCAACGTCGCGATCGCCGACAGCTTTCCTGCTGCCATCCTTCTCGACGTCACTGCGTACAACCTGGTCGAAAGTGAAACGGGGGTCGAGGTCGAACTGCCGCAGCCGGTGCTATGGCTGGCTCGACCGGGGCGAGGTGTGCGGTTCCTTGGAGTGGACGTGACGTGCGAGCGAACTTATACGATCCATTTCCGCGACCTGGAAGGTGAGGTCGAATTCCGACAGCTCGAGGGCCAGGTTTCCTGCGCAGAATTCGAGAGCGGGAAACCGAAGCCTTGGAAGCGGTCGATCAAGCCGAAGATCGCCCAGGGCGACAGCACGACTAGCGATCTCGGCGACCTGGGTGTGGAGTTCGAGCTGGCCAAGGAGCTCCCGGGTCGGTTCGAATTCAGCTTCGATGGATCGGCGACCGCCAACGCGAGCGACCCGAACAACCACTGGAAGCTCGCCGTCTACTGGCGGCCGCGGGTGATACTTCTCGGACCGCGCTTCGGGTTCCGTCCGACGCTCGCGCTCACCGAGAACACCACACAGGATCTGAGTCTGCACGACGCCTCGGGAAGTGCCTTACTCAGCCTGTTCGTGCATCCATTCGACGGCATTCAGCCGATCTTCGCCACCGTCGGTCTCGATGCGGCGTTCAAGCTGAATCGCGACGGGCGTGACTTCGACGACCCGCGCCTGCACCTCGAGCTCCAGTGGGGGATGGTCGGGCTCGTCGGCAAGGGCTCGCGCTTCCTGATCGATTGGCACTTCTGGCGGACTCTAGAGGATCTTGGCGACCCCAGGCTCGATCCGGATCAGTCGCTTTCCCGCAGCTACGTGTCCCTCAGTCTCAGCTTGCCGCTGACCGAGGACAAGAGCTTCAGCATCAGATATGCGGACGGTGATATTCCGCCTACTTTTGCTGATGCCCGCAGCGTGCACGTCGGTTTGGAAGTGTTCTTCGGCGGTCAGAAATTGCTCGATCTGGAGTAGCCGTCAGTAGCGGTCGCGAGGTGGCGCGTAGCAGACCGAACCAATCGGAGTGAGGATAGCCATATGGCGAACGGCGAGGCGGCCACCGGGTACGAGCAGGTCAAGGAGGAAGAGAGAAAACGCATCGGAGTGGAGCCGGCCTGCGGCCTGGCGATCTCGGGGGGTGGGATCCGCTCGGCGTCCTTCGGCCTCGGCGTTCTGCAGGCCCTGGTGAGGACGAAGATCCTGAAGAAGGTGGACTATCTCTCGACGGTTTCGGGTGGTGGCTACATCGGCTCGTCGCTCACCTGGTTCTTGAAGCGGAACTTCCCGGACGGGAGTTCTGCGGGGCTCGATGTCGAGAACTTCCCATTCGGGGCACGGCTGGTGGGAGGGCGGACGGGCGCCAAACGCAACGATATACTGGACTACATCCGGCAGCACGCCAGCTATCTCACGCCGGGCCGAGGGCTCAACCTCGTATCTCTGATCGGCGTGACCCTCCGAAGCCTCTTCGTCTCGCTCTTCGTCTACTTCGCCGTGCTGGTCGTAATCATGTGGGTTCTCCATAGGATCGGTGTGTTCCAGGCGTGGTCGACCGCCGAGTTGGCCGGCGCGTGGCCGTTGCGCGGCGTCGCTCTGAACCCGGCGATCTGGCTCGCGGCTCTCGTCGTGGCCAGCCTGGCGATCCTGGCTCTGGTGTTCTCGGTCCGGACACTTCTCGGTAGTACACGTACCGGCAAACGCTACGCGAGGTCGATCGCCGGTCAGCGGCTCACCGGGAGATTGTGGGTGACCGTCATCCTGCTGGCTCTCGTCGGTTCGCTGCCGTATGCGGCGGAACTGGCGGACACGGGACTGAGGTTGGCCGCCGCCGCGGGAACGTCGACCGTGCTCGGTGTGCTGTTGGGAGTGATCGAGTTCATCCGGGCGCACCAGCCGAAAAAGTCGAGCGGAGGTCTCGCGTCGGGTGCCCGTGTAGTGATCGGTGCGGCGGCTCTGATTTATGGGCTACTCCTCGGCGCCTACGCGCTCGCTGACTCGCGCCCTTCCATCTGGTGGTTCGTCGCCGCACTGGCCGTCGCGCTGCTGTTCGGGCTCGTCGTGAACCTGAATTACGTCGGGCTTCACCGCATGTATCGCGATCGCCTGATGGAGACCTTCCTGCCTGACGCCGAGACGGTACATCGCGGTGAATGGGAGCCGGCCACGGGGGCCGACTACGCGCTTCTGGAGGAGATGTGCGACGAGGGGAACCCGCGACCCTATCACCTCATCAACACGAACGTCGTGCTCGTCGACTCACCCACTTCGAGATACCGCGGTCGTGGGGGCGATAACTTCATCCTGTCTCCCCTTTTCTGCGGAAGCGATGCGACAGGTTGGCGCTCCACGGATACGTTCATGAAGACCGGTAGCCGGGGGATGACGCTGGCGACTGCCATGGCGATCTCGGGCGCCGCCGTGAACCCGCACACCGGGGTGGCGGGTAAGGGCCTGATGCGGAACCGGCTCGTGGCGGCGCTGATGTCGTTGCTCAACCTGCGGCTCGGTTACTGGATCCCAAACCCGAGTTTCAAGAAACGGATGCCGCTGCCGCCGAACTTCCTGGTTCCCGGCCTGTCCCGCGGTGTGCTTGGCCGTGGCTTTAGCGAGGACAGCCGGTCGCTGGAGCTGAGCGACGGCGGCCACTTCGAGAACCTCGGCCTGTACGAGCTGATACGGAGGCAACTGTCGGTGATCATCGCGTCTGACGCCGGCGCAGATCCCGAGTTTCGTTTCGGCGACCTGGAGAACGCGTTGGAGCGGGCGCGCGTGGACTTTGGCGCGCGGATCCGCTTCCGACCCGAGCTTGGACTCGAGGACCTGCTCCCCGGCTCGGCCACGGGGGTGTTGGCGGAGAGATTCGGTCTCGCCAGGCGCGGCTACGCCATCGCCGACATCACTTACCACGATGGCAGCACCGGTACGCTGTTTTATATAAAGAGCGTCGTGACGCCGAATCTCCCGGCCGATCTGTACGGTTACAAAAGCGCCAATCCGGCTTTTCCCGACCAGACGACGGCGGACCAGTTCTTCGACGAGGAACAGTTCGAAGCCTACAGGGAGCTGGGTTACCAACTGGCCAAGGCGACCTTCGCCGAAGAAGCCGCGGACAAGCTGAAGACCATGTAGGGCTTAGTCGAGCGCTCTGCGGCCTTCGGCGATGCTCTGCAGCAATCTGAATTCGCGTAGGCAGGCGCCGCAGCCCGCCACATGGTCGAGCAGTTCCAGTCGTCGTGCCTGGCCGATCGTGTTTTCCACGATCGCCAGCAGCGTGTCCGGGGCTGGGCAGGCAGCGCGGCGTTCGTCGGCGCGCCTCGCCAGGATCGTGGCGTAGGCTTCCTTCAGCTCATGTTCGAGGCCTCGCTTCTTCCCCACGTGTCCTTCTCCCGCACGGTATTACCGAGACATTAGTATGGCGGGCGGGACGTTGTTTCACCCGATCTCCGGACCGACTTCTGCCGCTGCCTGGCGGGGCTTAAGAAGCGCGGATTACCCTGGCGCTGTACGCTGCGCTTACGACGGGATAACGTGCCAGAAACTTCTGACCGTGGCGGGATCGGCCGTTTGGGCCGACGGTAGGCTCAACGACCTTGCACCGCCCCGAACGTTCAGCACGTCGCGCCATGCGTTGCCTATGGTTCCGTCGCCCAGGCGGCTTGCAAGGTCGATTTTAAAGCTAGACGGCCCCTGAACTGCTGCAAGATCACGCGTATGGCCGCCAGCCGGGCTTATGCCCGCGCCACCCGTCATTCCGGCCCTTCCACCGCGTCCCCGACTTCCACCAGCTGTCTGCGCAAGTCCGCCAACCCTCGATACAACAGGTTGCGGGTCTTGGCCTCGGTCCAGTTCAGCAGACGTGCGATCTCGGTCCGGTGATATCCGGCCAGGTGCAGACGCACGACCACTCGCCGTGGCTTTGCCAGAGCGGCGATGCTTCGGGAGAGCTCGTCCGCCATCTCGGACGCTCCCAACGCCTGGTCCGGTCGAGCCGCTCGCGAGGAACATCGATCGTCCAGCCAGTCGACCGGATCCTCGCGTCGCGCACGGCGACGCCGGAAAAGGTCCAGCGCCGCGCTTACCGCGACCCGATAAACGTATGACGGTGGTACCGCCAGGATCTTCTCACTCGCCGACAGCGATCGCCAGAGGCGGATCCGAACCTCCTGCAGCACCTCATCCGCATCACCGGATGGCAACTGGTATTCTCGTGCCACTCGTCTGAGCAGACTGGCGTATCTGAGGAGTGTGCGGTCGAGCGCTCGGGACACGGGATCCGAGCCGGACTCCTGGAGCGGCTTTAGAAAGGTTGAGGGGGGCATCATTCACCTCCATGCCACGAGGGGTCGAGCCGCTGGCTCGATTGGGTCTTGGCTCCAACGATAGCGAGGAAGTGTCATCTGACTATCAGTTGGGCGCCCCCGCCGGGGGATGTCTATCATCTCACCATCATCCGGCGCTTCCGCCCGGGGTGAGAAAGTGGGCCGCCGGTTCGCGTACCAAAGGTGGCCAGTGAGGCGTGGCTCGGGAGAGTCCGGAGGCGTGCCGGCGGGAAGGAGGCAATCAGGTGAGCAGCGAAACCGACTGGATCCACAAGCGCTTGGAAGAGGAGTTCGTCGCGGCCGAAGGGGAGGCATCGGTTCTCGATCTGGACACGGCGCGGTACATCATCTTTTCCGACCACCACAAGGGGCAGCGCGACGGCGCGGATGACTTCTGGCGTTGCGAGCGGGCATACCATGCGGCGCTGGGCTACTACTACGAGTCGGGCCATACGCTGGTCGTGCTCGGCGACGTCGAGGAGCTGTGGGAATGCCGGCCGAAGAACGTCGTCGCGTCGTACGAGTATACACTGCAGCTCGAATCCGACTTTTACGAAGACGGCCGTTACCTGCGGTACTCAGGCAATCACGACGACGAATGGGAATCGGTGTCGTCCGTCGAGAAATACCTGCGGAAGTTCTTTCCCGAGTTCGAGGTGAGGCAGGCGGCCCGCTTCAGGGTCCAGCAGCAGGGAACCGATCTGGGCACGCTGTTTCTGGCCCACGGTCACCAGGGCACCACGTTCAGTGATCGACATCGCTGGCTGGCGAAGTTTGTCGTGCGGAACGTCTGGCGGCCGATCCAGCGGTTCCTCAAGGTGCCGTCGACGACGCCGGCCAAAGACTTCAAGCTGCGCCAGAAGCACGATCGGACGTTGTACGCCTGGGCGGCTGGGCACGAGAAGACTTTGTTCGTGGCCGGACACACACACCGCCCCGTGTTCGGCGGCCTCGCGCATCACGCCGAGCTCGAGCAAGCGCTGGCCGAAGCCAGCGGTCCCCGGGCCGCCGAGCTGCGGGCCGAGCTGGAATGGATCAAGGCGCAGGAAGGCGAGCAGCCCGGTGACACCGACGCTCCCGATCAGCCCGTCAAGCCATGCTACTTCAACACCGGCTGTTGTTCCTTCGGCGACGGTGACATCACCGGGCTGGAGATCATCGATGGCGCCATCCGGCTGGTCCGGTGGCCCAACGACGCCGGCGACCCGAAGCCGAAGATACTTGCCTCGGCGGACTTGGCGAGCGAGATATACGCGGAGTTGTGACGACCACGCTCGGCCCGGGTGCCTCATGACACACGAAATCCAGCGCATCCATCGCGAGGCGCCGTTTACCGACGTCCACATCCACCCATCGCTCAAGGCGTATCTCTTCGATCGCGACTTGTGGAAGCATCGCTACTCGGGAAGGACGTTCGACCCGTTTGCCTCCCGGTCGGACTTCGCCATGCTGGAGAAGGGGGGTTACGGTGCGATCTGGGCCGCGCACTACGTGCCGGAGCGGGAGCTGTTCGAGGATTGCCTGGCCGCCCGGTTGGTGGCGTCCTTTCTGGTACCTCGATTCTTCGAGAAGATCTCGGGTAACCAGTTCGACCGCCTGATCGAGATGATCGATGCGATGGAGAGGCAGGTGCACCGGCAGCCGGATCGGGCCGAGATCGCGGTAAACGCCGCGGACGTGAAGCGAATCGCGGCCGCGGGGAAGATCGCCGTGGTCCATTGTATCGAGGGTGCCCACGTGCTCGAGGACGACCCTGACAACGTCGAGGCCAACCTGGAGAAACTGGCCGGGCGTGGCGTGGCGATGATCACGCTTTGCCACTTCTACAACAACGGCATGGCGATGCAGACCGATGGGATCCCCCCCGACAACGCCGTAAAGAAGCTGTGCAAACTGAACTTCGGTTCGTCGGAGCCGCTCACCGAGCTCGGTCGTACCGTTGTGAGGAAGATGAACGAGCTGTCGATGATCGTCGACGTTTGTCACTGCAGCCCGGAAGCCCGGCAGGAGATCTTCGCCGAGGTCGGGACCCACCGGCCGATCATGGCCAGCCACGTGGGCGTGCGTGAGTTCATGGGTGATCCCTATAACCCGGCCGACGACGAGATCGAGCACATCGCCAGCACCGGCGGCGTCGTCGGGGTCATCTTCATGACCTATTGGCTCGATGAGAGCCACCCAAAGGACGGTCTGGAGTACATTTGGAAGACCGTCGAGCACGTCCACGACGTGACAGGGTCGTGGGAGCACATCGCCATCGGCACCGACTTCGATGGGTTCACCGACCCGCCCGACGACATGCGGGACGCGTCCCAGGTCGGGAAGCTCACCCGGCTGATGCTCGATCGTGGCGTGACGGAGGCCGACGTGAAGAAGGTGCTGGGCGGGAACGCGCAGCGGCTTCTGGAGCTGGGATGGAGGTGAGGGTTGGGAAGCGGGAGTCGGGAGTCATCTGTCGGGAGCCGGACGTTCAACGCTGAAGCGTTCCTCGCTCCCAACTCCCTTCCGCTGTAGGTGGCGGCGCGGTGAATCGCACGTGCTGCGCCGCCTGGCCCGGGCCGATTTCACGCTGCGGGGCGGGCGCCTGCAGCCAGCCGTCACTTTCCCCGGGGCCGGGTCAGAGTCGGGACATTAGCGCCTTAAAGCGCGGATGGTCGCGCAGCGAGGCCAGGTCCGGGTCGTTGGCGATCCAGTCGCGGCTGCCGAAGCCGGCGTCTATGGCGTCTTCCAAGCAACCGATCGCTTCCTCGCTCTTCCCCTCCAGCGCGTAGAGGCAGGCCACGTTGTAGCGGACGCTGGCATCCTCGGGGTCGATGGCCAGGGCGCGCTGCGCCCATTCCAGCCCCTCCTCCAGCCGGCCGGTTCGACAGAGGGCAACGGCTCGCATCGTCGCGGCCCGCGGGTCGTCCGGGTTCAGGTCCATGTGCTTCTCGGCGATGCGCAGCGCGCGCTCGTAGGCCGCCAGCGCCGCTTCCTTCCGGCCCAGCGCTTCCCGCGCCTGGGCGGCGAAGAAGGCGGCCGGATAGTCCTCGCGCGCCGCCACCGCGTGCTCGAACCGCTGTGCCGCCTCTTCTAGCTTCCCCTGCTGGAAGCAGGTGCGGCCGTAGAAGTAGTGGGCCTCGTAGTTCCTGGGGTCGAGCTCGATCGCCCGCTCGAACTCCTCCTCGGCCTCCGGCAGCCGCTTCATCAGGAAGAGCGCGAACCCGCGGGCGGCGTGGGCGTCGGGCAGATTCGGGTCGATCTGCAGCGCCCGCCGGCTGGCCTCGTCGGCCCGCTCGACATCGCCCTCGCTGGTGGGGTAATAGGTGTGGATCAGGGCGCTGCTGTTCGCGATGCCGGCATACGCGAGGGCGTAATCGGGATCGATCTCCACGGCGCGCTTGAACATCTCGCGGGCGTACTCGAGGCTCTTGCGCCGCGACTGGTGGAAGAACTGCCGGCCGCGCAGGTAATATTCGTAGGCGCGCACATCCTGCGTCGGCAACCTGAAGAGGGCGTGGCGTTCGTTCTCGCCCAGGATCACGCGCAACGTGCGGACCACGTTCTCGGCGATCTCGTCCTCGATCGTGAACAGGTCCTCCATCTCTCGATCGAAGCGCTCGGACCAGAGATGGTAGCCGTCGGCCACGTTGATCAGCTGGGTCGTGATCCGCAGCTGGCTGCCCGAGACCCGGACACTCCCCTCGAGCACCGAGGCGACGTTCAGCTCGCGCCCGATCTTGCGCACGTCCTGACTGCGGCCCTTGTAAGCGAAGGCCGAGGTGCGCGAGACAACGTTCAGGTCCTCGATCTTGGCCAGCGAGTTGATGATCTCTTCGCTCAGCCCGTCGCTCAGGTACTCGGTGTCCGGGCTGTCGCTCAGGTTGGCGAAGGGGAGGACGGCGATCGACTTGGCCGAGCTCTCCGCGGATCGCGTCGCCGCCGCTGATCCGCCATTTCCGCCCAGCTTCCAGCCCAGCATGGCGGCGATGGGCAGCCCCACCAGCCAGACCGCGACCACCACGTCGGTCAGCGGGAAGGTCATCTCGAAGTGGGCGACCGCCCAATCGCTGAACTCGAGGATACCCCAGCCGGCGGCGAGGTAGAGACCGATGATCTGCGGCAGGCGACGGTGCACCAGCTCGCGGGCGAAGATTCGGGTCATGGCCTCTCTACTAGGTCGGACCGCCCCTCGTGGACGCCGCGCTGGATGTCGTCGACGTGTGAGGGCTCGCGTAGCGGCACGGTCGCTGGTCTCGGAATCGGTCGAGGCTGGGGCTGCATTGTGAATATAGCCCGCCGGGCCGGGCCGGCCACCGCGGGGCAGGGCGTCCGCCAGGAGGTGGTCCCTGTGGCGTGGCTGAGCCGGGATCTTCGTCTCGCAGCAGGACATGGCTCAGTCCGAGCTCCCCAGGTCCGGGTCGGCCACGGGCGTCAGCTCGATCAGCGCGGCCGACTCGCGGTCGCGGGCGTTCGGGAAATCGGTTGCAGCCCGCTTCCGCTTGCCGACGCGCTGTGGTGCCGGGCGAAGCTGCACCCGGCGCGCACGGCGAACCACGACGACCGAGCCTAGAACGATCGCCATCGCCACGATCGTCCGGGTCGTGATCGGCTCGCTCAGGACGAGCCAGCCCAGGGCCGCCGCGACCACCGTGTTCATATAGGCGTAGGTGCCGGCCGTGGTCGCCGGCAGGTGGCGCAACATGTAGATGTAGGCCGTGAAACCGACGATCGACCCGAACAGCACCAGATAGGCCACCGCGCCGAAGCCCGCCCAGCTGAACGCCAGCGCGTCCCACTCGCCGCGCACGGCCGCCGCGGCCCAGAGGGCGGCGCCGCCGGCCAGCATCTGAAGCGCCGAGTTCGTGTAGGGGCTGCTGCCCGTCGGTCGGCGCTGGGAATAGATCGAACCCAGCGCCCACACCGCCGAGGCACCGGTCAGAGCGATGGGGCCGCGCCAGTCGGCCTCCCGCAGCGCCTTCAGGTCGTCGCCCACCAGCAGCAGCGTGCCGGCGAACCCGACCAACAGCCCGACGACCTGAGCGGGCGTCGGCCGTCCCTTGCTCCCGGGAATGAGGGCGTCGAACAGAGCCAGCCAGAGACTGACGGTGACCACGAAGATGGCCGCCACGTTCGAGTGCACGTATTGCTCCGCCCAGATCACCAGTCCGTTGGCGATGCCCAGCAGCAGAACGCCGACGATCAGGTTGGTGCGCCAGTCGGCGACACGGTGGGGCAGCTTGTGGCCGAACGAAAGCGCGACGGTCAACAGGAGAGCGCCCGCGGCGGTGAAACGGAAAGCGCCCAGCAACGCCGGCGGCAAGTGTTGCACGCCGATGCGGATCGCCAGGTAGGTGGACCCCCAGACGACGCAGACGATCGCGTATGCGACCCACGCCATCCGGGTGACTCCACCTCCTCGCGCTTCGCCTGTCATCGTCCCCTCGCTTCCCTTCGAGCTCGACCGGCATCGAGTGATGATCGGGCCGGTCGCCCTCTGGATCTATCCGAAATCACTCATGAAAAACTCGCCGGTTCTCCCCCCTCCAGCAGATCGGCTCCCAGGCGCACGGTCTCGCGCAGAAGCAGGTCGAGATCGTTTCGGCGCGTTCGATGGTTCGTGATGCAGACCCGCAGCGCGAAACGTCCGCCCAGTCGCGTGTGCGAGGGCGCCGCGATGCCGTCCTCGTGCAGGCGGACCAGGATGTCATGGTTGAGCTCGTCGAGCCCGCCGCCGTCGAGATCACCGGGGTCGAAGCGGTAGTTCACCACGTTGAGCGGCACCGGCGCCAGCAGCTCGAGCTGCGGATGCTCGGTCACGCGCCGGGCCAGGTAGCGGGCCTGCTCCACGTTGCGACGCACCAGCGCGGCGTAGGCGTCGGCGCCGTGCGCTTTCAGCGACATCCAGACCTTGAGCGCCCGGAAACCCCGGGTCAGCTGCGGGCCCAGCTCGGCGAACTCGGTCGAGTCCTTCCCGATGCCGCCTGCCACGTGGGACACGTATTCGCCGCTGACGCGAAACGCCGCCCGTTGAGCCTCCGGGTGACGCACCAGGATCGCACCCGCCTCCACCGGAACCAGCAGCCACTTGTGGAGGTCGAAGGCCAGCGAGTCGGCCCGCTCCAGCCCGCGGACCCGATCCGCCAGCTCCGGGTCCAGAGCGGCGAAGGCGCCGAACGCGGCGTCCACATGGAACCAGAGTCCCTCCCGCTCCGCCACGTCGGCCAGCCGCTCCAGGTCGTCGAACGCGCCCGTGTTCACCGTCCCCGCGTTCCCCACCAGCGCCAGCGGGTGGAGACCCGCGCGACGGTCGGCCTCGATCGCCGCATCCAGCGCGGCGAGGTCGATCCGGTACTCGGCGTCGGTGGGGATGTAGCGCAACCGGTCGGTTCCCAGCCCCAACGTCCGCACCGCTTTCTCCACCGAGAAGTGGGTCTCCGCCGACGCGTAGACCACCGGCCGCCGCGGAGCCGCCGCCCAACCCTCCGCCGCCACGTCGAACTCCGCCCGGGCCGTCGCTCCCACCGCCAGCCCCACCAGGTTCGCCATCGAGCCACCGCTCAGCAGCAGACCGCTCGACGTCGCCGGATAGCCCAGCATCTCCTTCAGCCAGGCCAGAACCTGGCGCTCGACGTGAATCGCCCCGCTCCGCAGCCCCGACAGGTTCGGGTTCATCGCCGCCGCCAGCAGCTCGCTCAACACCCCGACCGGGGTACCGCTCCCCAGCACCCACCCCCAGAACCGGGGGTGCGTGTTGCCCAGCGGATACGGGAAAACATCGCGCAGATACGCCTCGTAGGCCGCCTCCGCGCCGATCCCACGTCGGGGCAGCGGAACCGACAGACGCCGGGCGACTTCCTCCGGGACCGGCCGCCAGACCGGCCTCTCCCGCAGCGTCTGGAGCTGCTCGAACATGTCGTCGAGCATGCGATGGCCCAGGGCCTGAAGCCGGTCCCAGCGGGCAGGGTCGAGGCCGGTGTCGTCGGGTGAAGCGGTGGGGTCGGGAGCGTCGATTGTATGCATTACAATGCCTCCAATAGCTGATATTGCAACGAGTGAATTAAGCTAATGCTTGCATTCTATCGGGTCAATGATTAGTATTGTATGCATGACAAACTGGACGCCGAATATCGAGCGGAAAGGCGCACCCCTCTACCTCGCTCTGGCCCGGTCGATCGCCGAGGCGATCGACCGGGGCGAGCTGTCGCCGGGCCAGCAGTTGCCGACGCAGCGGGAGCTGGCGGAGCGGTTGGAGATCGCCCTGACGACGGTGACCCGGGGCTACCGGGAGGCGGAACGGCGGGGGCTGGTGCGGGGCGAGGTGGGACGCGGGACGTACGTGAGCGGGTCGGCGGCGGTCGACGGAGGCGGGGAAGGCGATGAAGGCGGCCCGGTCAACCTGCGCCCGAATACGCTGCTACCGCTGCCGATGATGACCGAATTACAGGAGGCGCTGGCGGCGGTGGTCCGGGAGCCGAACCCGGCCCTGTTCGACTACGGCCCGCATGGGGGTCGCTGGCGCCACCGGGAGGCGGGGGCCGAGTGGCTGGGGCGGGTGGGTCTGCGAGCGGCCGCCGACCGGGTGGTGGTGACGAGCGGTGCCCAGCACGCTATGGCGGTGGCGCTGGCGGCGGAGGTCGAGCCGGGTGACGCCGTGCTGGTCGAGGAGGTAACGTACAGCGGGATGAAGTGTTTGGCCGGCTTGCTGGGGGTCCGGCTCGAGCCGCTCCCGCTGGACGGTGAGGGGATCCTGCCGGACGCGCTGCGGGCCGCCTGCCAGGCGCACCGACCGGCGGCGCTCTATTGTATGCCCACGCTGCAGAACCCGACCGCGGCGGTGATGTCCGAGGCGCGGCGGCGTGAGGTGGCCGAGATCGTGAACGACGGCGGTCTCGCGCTGGTGGAAGACGACAGCTACGGCTTCCTGTTGCCGGAGCTGCCGCGGCTGTCGGCGCTGTGCGAGCGCGCGTACTACATTGCCGGGACGTCGAAGAGCCTGCTTCCCACGCTCCGTATCGGCTATCTACGTTGTCCGGTGGAGGCGGTCGATCGGGTGGAGGCGAAGATCGCCGCCACCACGTACCTGGCATCTCCGCATGCCGCCGAGGTGATGGCCCGCTGGATCGCTGACGGGACGGCGGAGCGGGTGATGAAGTGGAAGGGGGAGGAGGCGCGGGCCCGGCAGGAGATCGCGGCTCGGGCTTTGACAAATTGGGAATACCGGGTCCATCCGGTGAGCCCTCACGGCTGGCTATCGGTGCCGGAGCCCTGGTCGGCCCGGGAATTCGCCCGGCAGGCGGCGGATCGAGGCGCGCTGGTCACGCCGGCGGACGTCTTCGCGGCCGAACGCGATCGTGTGCCGCACGCCGTGCGGGTATGCATCGGGCCGCCGCGCTCGCGAGCCGCCCTCGAGCGTGGCCTGACGGCCCTCGATCGGACGCTGGGTTCCGGCGCGGAGTCATTGGAGGTTGTGATTTAAAAGAATGCCGGAGGAGATCTTCACCGGCCGGTGGGTCGCGCGATGGGCGGCCGAGCTGAATGCCAGCGAGCGGTATCGTCAGGCCGCCGCGTCCTGGGAGTGGCCGGTCGTGTTCGTGCTCGACGATGACTCCGGCCCCACGGGGCCGCGTCAGGTCTTTCTCGATCTGTGGCACGGCTCGTGTCGCGCGGCACGTCCGGCCTCGGAGGCCGACCGGGCGGCCGCGCCGTACGTGATCGCGGCGCCCGAGGCCGTGTGGCGCGAGCTGCTGACCGGCGACCTCGATCCGCTCATCGCTCTCCTCCACCGTAAGCTGGAGGTGCGGCAGGGGAGCGTCCTCAAGCTCACCCGTTACGCCGCCGCCGCCCGGGAGATGGTGGCGGCCGCCGCTCGCATCGACTCGGCCGCCGGCGCTTCCGACGACGGAGCCGGCTCGGTGACATCGCTGCCGCCGGGGCCCGGCCGGCGCGCCCCGGGGTTCGTCACCACGAGCCCGGAGGGCCTCGACCATGAAAGCCTGCCGATGCGGCTCTACCACAAGGCCAAGCGCATCGGCATCTGGAACCCCCAGGACATCGACTTCGCCCGGGACATCGAGGACTGGAACCGGCTCGATGACCTGGAGCGCGAGGTGCTGCTCCACCTGACATCGCTGTTTCAGGCCGGCGAGGAATCGGTGGCCCAGGAGATCGTGCCGCTCATCGCCGCCATCTCCGGCGAGCGGCGCGTCGAGGAGGAGCTTTACCTGGCGACCTTCCTTTGGGAAGAGGCGAAGCACACCGAGTTCTTCCGTCGCTTCCTGGACGAAGTGGCGGGCGACGCCAGCGACCTGTCGCGCTTCCACGGTGCCAGCTACCGCGTCGTCTTCTACGAGCAGCTGCCCGTGGCCATGGGCGCGCTGTTGGAGGATCCCACCCCGGAGGCCCAGGTCCGTGCATCCGTCACCTATAATATGATCGTCGAAGGTACGCTGGCCGAGACCGGGTACCACGCTTATTACGCCATGCTCGAGCGGAATGACCTGCTCCCCGGTCTCCGGGAGGGGGTCGGGCTGCTGAAGCGGGATGAGTCACGCCACATCGCCTACGGCGTTTTCCTGCTGTCCCGGCTGCTGGCGACGGACCCGGGTCTCTGGCCGGGGCTCGAACGGCACATGCAGTCGCTGCTCGAGCCGGCGCTGGGCATCATCCACGAGCTCTTCGACGCGTACGAGGTCGTGCCCTTCGGCCTCGAGATCGATGACTTCCTCGATTACGCGCTGGCCCAGTTTCAGAAGCGGTTGGCACGGCTCGAGCGGGCTCGCGAGCTGACCCCGGACCAGGTCATGGCCGACCTTTCCGGCGATCCGGAGTTAGAGCAGCCGGGCCAGCTCTCCGGGTAGCGGATCAGGCGGCGGCGGAACCCGAGGGGGCCTTCCCGTAGCGCTGAGTCGCGTAGCCGACGATGATGCCCAGCACGCTCCCGGGCAGCATGATCTGCCAGTAGTAGTGCTTCCCCTGCTCGTCGGGCATCACGGCGACCAGGAACGCGAAGAAGGCACCCACCAGAAGGCCGAACAGGATTCCCAGCGGCAGTGAATCCACTTTCTTCGCGAACCAGCCGATCACCACGCCGACGATCAGTCCCTTGATCGTGGAGCCGATGACGATCGAAGCGATCATCGGCGCAGTCTCGGGCGCCGAGATCAGCGCCGACAGTCCATCGAACACGCCGAGGATGCCTCCCAGCAGGGTTCCCAGCAGCGGCTTGTTCATCTCCACAATTCTCCCATCTCCGGTTAACTCGCTCTTCGTTCGCTGATCTTCCTTTCAACGTCAGCGATCATCTCTTTGGGATCAGCCGGCCAAGAGCGCGACGACGACGCGCATGATCAGATAGGCGAGCACCAGAAGGATCGCGGTTCGGTAGACCGTTGCCAGCCGCGCGGCCCGATCGAGCAGCGTTTCGGGATACGCGTCCACCGGCTCGCCGGCCCGAAACCGCACGATGTCGGCCGCCAGGCGGCCGGCGCCCGGGTAGCGGTCCTCGGCATCGGGTGCCATGGCCCGGGCGCAGATCGCCCGGAGCCGCTTCGGAATCCCGCGTCGCCGGCCGAGCAGGTCGCTGACATCGGCGGCCGCGGGCGGCGCTGATGATCCGGTGAGCATGGTGAACAGGATCGCACCCAGCGCGTACACGTCGGCCCGTTGGTCGATCGCGTCGATCTGGCCCCTCGCCTGCTCGGGGGGCATGTAGCCGCGTGTCCCCATCACCGTGCCGGGGCGGGTGCCATCGGTCTCCAGCCCCCCTCCGCCGTCGTCCACCGGCTCCGGGTGGGGCTCGTCCAGGAGCTTCGCCACACCCCAGTCCATCACGAGCACTTCGCCGAACGCGCCCACCATGATGTTCTCCGGCTTCAGGTCGCGATGCACGCAGCCGCGATCGTGGGCGAACGCGACCGGCTCGCAGATCCGCTCGAAGATGCCGAGCAGCTCGTTCAGGTCGTCGGTCGTTTGCAGGTACTCGACCAGCGTTCGGCCCTGGACCCGCTTCATCACGTAGTAAGCGCGACCGTCGGGGGTTCGGCCGGCATCGTGGATCGGCACGATACCGGGATGCTCGAGCCTGGCCAGCACACGCGCCTCGGTTCGCATGCGGTCGTCCAGCTCCTTGTGGCCCGACTGAGTGTTCGACACCTTGATCGCCACTTCACGGTCCAGAACGCCGTCGGTCGCTCTGTAGACCGTGCCCATCCCGCCACGGGCGATCTCTTCGGTGACCGTGTATCGGGTACCCGAGAAGTCCGGCCAGTTCGCCACCTCGCGCAGCCGCCGCAAGGTCGGATCCGGCAGATAGGTCATCGCACCTCGATCCCGAAGATCTCTCGGGCGTCGGCCCGGTACTCGGTCTCCGTTCCGCTGATCTCCTGCAGGTTTCTGAGCGCCCCGTCGCGAAACGCCCGGCGCACCGCCGCCAGATGGTTCGTCACCTGCGTGACCGTCAGCCCGAACTCCTCGGCAAGGTCGGCGTAGGTGAGTTCAGTCGACGGCTCCAGGTCATAACGCTCGAACAGCTGGAACTGTGCCGACTTGCCCCGGTCGTCGAAGTCGTCGCGGACCTGACGCAGCGTCCGGGCGAACAGGTCGCGGATCATCTCCTGTCGGAAGAACGTCTCCACGTCGATCGGGTCCTCGACCTGTATCTGGCGCAGCTCGCCCTCGGCGTCCTCGAATTCCAGCGCGACGAATTTCAGGCCGCCGCCTCGCTTCAGACGGCCGGCCGCCTTTCGTTCGTTCATCACGAATCGGTCCAGGCAGGTGCGGAGGAAGGTGCGGAAGCGTGCCTTCTCGGGCTCGAATCTCTCGAAAAACGCCTTCTCGTACGCGGTCGCCAGGAACGCCTGGGTCAGATCCTCCGCCTCCGCGACGTCCGCCTTCCACTTGATCCGCAGGTACTTGTAGATCGGCTTCCAGTAGCCCTGAGCCAGGGCGCCGTAAGCTTCGCGGCGCACCTCCGGCACGCCGCTGCGGATCCGCTCGAGGATCGACAGCCGCGTCGGCGGGAACGGAGCGGCGGAATCGCGGGGGGACACCGGCGTGTGGTTTCGGCTCCTGCTGATGGGGTCGATGGTTCGAAGGTTCATACGGTAACTCGGGGGCGCCGGCGTGGCCAGAGGCGGAGGCCGGGACCCCGGACTCCGCCTCCCGGGCGCTCACGCCGCCGATGCGTCCGATTCCAACACGCCGATCGTATTACCCTCGGTGTCCTGGTAATAGGCGACCCAGCCGATCCCGGGCACCGCCATCTTCGGTACGACCGTCTGGCCGCCGGCTTTCTCCACCGCTCGGCTCGTCGCATCCACCGATTCCACGTCCACCACGTTCACCGTACCCCCCGGTCCCTGCCGCGGCGCCAGGCCGCCGTCGATCCCCGGCTCCGCCTCCTCACCCGTACGCACCAGCCAGTAGTCGCTCGGACCCTCCCATTTCTGGAAGCTCCAGCCGAAGACGCCCTCGTAGAACTTCCGCGCCCGGGCCGGATCGTCCGCCGGGATCTCGAAATGAATGACTCGTGGCATCCCTCGCCTCCGTTTCGATCGTGACAGGCCTCGCTTCGGTGGCGGTGGCCGGCGGCAACGCCCCAGGTCACCGCTACCCGGTCATCTCTTCTCTTGGCCGTTTGGCGGATTCTCTTTCTCAGCGTCTGGCCGGAGCTGTGCGGTTCCGAACAGCGAATCCCACGGCCGAACGCCGGGGGCGGAGCGGCCGGATCTGTAAGTCATTCAGCGACAGACATTTGAGTGTCCCGATCCCGGGCCTGCCGCTGGTACGACGTTTGCCCCTGATGGGACCGTCGATGCACCCGTGCCGCTCCAGATCGGACAACGAAAGGTTGACAGACGGGGGGCCTTGTGCTACTGTAGTAGCACTTTGCTACCTAAGTAGCATACAGCGCCGCTCGCGGGACATGCCTTTTCGTTTTCTGCTTTGGGGGCGACTACATGAGTCAACCGGACCTCACCGATCTCGGCCGACGGGAACGACAGATCGTCGAAGCGATCTACCGATTGGGTCGAGCGACGGTGCACGACGTACTCGGCGAGCTGCCCGATCCGCCCAGCTATTCGGCGGTGCGGGCGATGCTGGGCAAGCTGGAAGGGAAGGGCTACGTCCAGCACGAGCAGGACGGGCCGCGCTACATCTATTCGCCGGTGGTCCCGACCGAGCGGGCGCGGCGCACGGCGTTGCGGCATCTGGTCGATACGTTCTTCGACGGGTCGGCCGAGCGAGCGGCGCTGGCGTTGTTCAAGCTGTCCGACACCGGGCTCTCCGATGAAGAACTCGAGCGGCTGGCCGAGCTCGCCAGGCGCGCTGAAGAAGAAGGAAGGTAGCCATGTCGACAACGTTCCTGCTGGATGTGGCGATCAAGGCCACCCTCTACATCGCTCTTCTGTTCGCTATCGCCGGCGCACTGCGCCGGACGACAGCCGCGGCGCGTCATCTGTTATGGAGCGCGGGTCTCATCGGGCTGGTGGCGATACCGGCCCTGTCCGTCGTCGTGCCGTGGAAGATCGGCATCCTGCCGGCGGGCGTGGCGGCCGAGCAGCCGGCGGTCGATGAGATTTCTCCCGACTACGAGCCGGAGCTTCTCAAGCCGTCGAACCGGTTTCCGGCGGAGCCCGACGACGAGAAGGCCCCGGCCCACGAGACCGACAGGCAGCGCCTCTATCGCGCGGCGCCGCCGCCGGTCTCGGGCCAGGGAAGCGGGCCGACGGCGGGTGGTTGGGGTATGCCGGAGCTGCCCACGGCCATCGCCGTGATCTGGCTGGTCGGTGCGCTGGTCGTGATGGGTCGCTATCTGATCGGCTGGCTGGCCATCTGGCGGATCATCCGTGGGGCGGAGGTGTTGGGTGGCCCGCACTGGCAGCGGCTCTACAACCATGCCGCGATGCGTATGGGTGTGGCCGCGCCCGTCCGCCTGCTCAAGAACGAACGGGCTCCGGTTCCCTTCGGAGCGGGCATCATCAGCCCGGTCGTCGTGTTCCCGGGCTCGGTCGATGTGTGGAACGACGATCGCCGGCTCGCGGTGCTGCTGCACGAGATCGCGCATCTGCAGCGGGGCGATGCGATCCCGCATCTGATCTCGCAGCTCGTTTGCGCCGCCTTCTGGTTCCATCCCCTGGTCTGGCTTGCCGCGCGCCGTCTGCGCGCCGAGAGCGAGCGGGCCTGCGATGATCTCGTCTTGCGCTCCGGCACGCGTCCGTCGCAATACGTCGAGCACCTGATCGAGATCGTGCGCGGCTCCGGACGTTCGTGGGCGCTGACGGTGGCTCAGCCGATGGCGCGGAAGAGCGAATTCGAGGGCCGCGTCCTGGCGATCCTCGAACCCGACGTGAAGCGGCACGGCCTCACGCCTACGGCTACCCTCGCGGTCGTGGTGGCCGTGGCGCTGACCGCCGTGCCGGTCGCCGCCATGGGGCCCGGCCGGGTCGAGGCCGAGGCGGACCGGGCCATCGCCGGCGGGTCGGCGGGCGAGCTGGCGATACCAGCGGCCACCGACGGCTCCGCGGCCGCAGAGGCCGACACCGAGCCCGGAATCAAACCGACGGCCGCGTCTGAGCCGACGGCCGCACTCGAGACGGAAGACGACGCGAAGAGCCGAGCTGAGACGCCCTCGAAGGACGTCGGAGGGCCCGAAGCCGAGCCGGTCGCCGCCGAAGTCGGGACGGAGCCCCGCGCCGCTCCACCGGTCGAGGTCGAGAAGTCGGCGAAAGGCGAGCCGGTCGAATCGCGCCAGGCGGAGGCGAATCGGAGCGGCCGTGTTGTCGCCCTGGTCGTTGCCCTCGACGATGAAGATGTCGAGGTGCGTCGTCAGGTCGTCCAGGCGCTGGGGAACATCCAGGACACCTCGGCGGTGAGCGCGCTCATGCGGTCGCTCCGCGAGGACGACGATGCCGAGGTGCGCAAGGCTGCCGCCTGGGCGCTTGGCGAGATCGAGGATCCCCGGGCGATTCCGGCCCTGGCCGAAGCGCTCGAGGGAGATGACGTGGTGGAGGTTCGTTCGATGGCGATCCGGGCCCTCGCCGAGATCGAAGATCCGCGTGCGGTCCCGGCGCTGACCCGGGCGCTCGCCCAGGAGGAGGTCGTGGAAATCCGAGCCATGGCGGCTCGCGCTCTCGGCGAGATCGAGGATGCCCAGGCGGTGCCCGCCTTGGGACAGGCACTCGACGATCCCGCCCGCGAAGTTCGGCTGGCGGCCATTCGCGCCCTGGCGGAAATCGAATCGGCGTCGGCGGTCGATGTGCTGACCCCGGCACTGGCTGACCCCGATGTCGAGATCCGCGGCTTCGCCGTAAATGCGCTGGGCGAGATCGAGGACTCTCGTGCCGTGCCGGCACTGGTCGAGGTGCTGGGTACCGACTCGGAGGCAAGGATCCGCCTGGCCGCGGTTCGCGCGCTGGGCGAGATCGAGCACAGCAGCGCAGTCGATGGTCTGACCGCGGCGCTGTCCGACGACGACATCGAGGTTAGACGCACCGCCGTCTGGGCGCTGGGCGAGATCGAGGATCCCCGAGCGGTGGACGCACTGACAACGGCCCTGCGCGACGCGGACCTCGAAATGCGTCGTCAGGCAGCACGGGCGTTGGGCGAGATCGAGAGCCGGCAGGCGGTGGACCCGCTGCTCGAGGCGCTCCAGGACTCCGATCCGAAGATGCGCGAGATCGCCGCTTGGGCGCTGGGCGAGATCGAAGATCGACGGGCCGCGCCTGGCTTGGCCGCCGCTCTCGGGGACCCGGTGGTCGCGGTACGACGCCGCGCGGCGGCTGGATTGGGCGAGCTCGATCTCACGAGCGCGCCGGCCGAGTTGATCGAGGCGCTCCGCGACGAGGACCTGCAGGTCCGCCGGACGGCGATCCTGGCCCTGGGCGATATCGAGGACCCGGCGGCGGTGCCGGGGCTGGCGGAGCTCGCCCGCACGGGCGATGTCCAGACTCGCGCCCTCGCTATCCGGGCGTTGGCCGAGATCGAGGATCCCGCCGCGTACGAGGTCCTGGTGGAGGCGTTGAGCGATGAGGACCCGGACATCCGTCGGGCCGCGGCCAGGGCCCTGGGAGGAGGTTGATCGTGAGCCTGCAACGCGTTCTCTGGCTCGGCGGCGCCGCGTTCTTCATGGCGCTCGGCGCCCTGCGGATAGGATCGCCCCAGTTGAGCGGCGATCCCGACCCGGCATTGTCCGACTCGGCCCTCGCGGTCCGCTTTCTCGACGGCGTGCGAGGCGCCACCCCCCTCGCCTGCGACGTTGTGATCCGATCGCTGGGCATCGGCTACGGCTGGCGCCACATCCAGGTCGAGCCCGACGGGTCGGCCGACGGTTCGGAGGTGCTTCGTTGGGCGCAGCGCCGCTCCCACGACCCGCAGGTGATACCGGTGCTGCGACGACACATGGAAGACTCCGATGTCTGCGTGCGCCGTGTCGCCGCCCGCCTGTTGGGCCGCACCCGCCAGCCGCAGGCCGTCTCGGTCCTGACCGCCGCGCTCGGCAGCCCGAACCCGACGACACGGCAGCTGGCGGCCATCGGGCTCGGGTATGCCGAGGAGCGATCCACCGTCGATCCGCTCCTGAGTCGGCTGAGCGATGAGGTCCCCGCGGTCCGCGCGGCCGCGGCCTGGGCTCTCGGCGAAGTCGAGGACGTTCGGGCCGTCGCTCCACTGTCGCGCCTGCTGCGCAACGACAGCGATCCCGCCGTGCGGCGTGCCGCCGCCATGGCGCTCGGAACCATGTACTAGAGCGCGGTACGAGGGATCCAAGGGTCAGCCACAGCCCTCAGCCTTGCCGTCTCACGGCTCGGGCCAGATCTTTGTTCCTTGACGCTGCTGACGCCAACCGTCCACGCGTGCGATCATGTCAGAGCGCAAGGAGCATCCGGTCAGCGACCTCGATATCGACGCCGCCCTTCGTTCCATACTCGAGGGTACGTCCGGCGAGACCGGTGCGGCGTTCTTCGAGGCTCTGGTCGAGAACCTCTCCCGGGCGCTGGGCACCGAGGGCGCCTGGGTCACCGAGTACGTCGAAGACGCCACCGAGCTGCGCGCCCTCGCGTTCTTCATCGGCGGCCAGCTGGTCCCCGACTACCAGTACGCCATCGCCGGCACCCCCTGCGAGCCGGTGATCAAAGAAAAGCACTTCGTTCACATTCCCGATGAGGTCGTCAGCCTCTTCCCCGACGACCCCGACCTGGCCCGCTACAGCGCCGTCAGCTATATGGGTGTTCCACTCCAGGACCTCGACGGCACGGTCTTGGGTCACCTGGCCGTCCTCGATACCGGGCCCATGCCCGAGAATCCACGCCTGCTTGCCCTCTTCCGCATCTTCGCCGATCGGGCAGCCGCCGAACTGCGCCGGCTCCGCGCACACGCCCGCCTCCGCGAGCGCGAGGAAAAATTGGCCGGGCTCGTGGACGGTGCCATGGACGCGATCATCGAGCTCGACCGCGACCTGTCCGTCAGCCGGGTGAACCGGGCCGCGGAAAAGATCTTCGACCGCGACGCCGATCAGCTGGTGGGTGATTCCTTCGCTCGTTGCCTCTCCGACGAGAGCGCTGAGAAGCTGCGAGGGCTCATCGCCGGATTGGAGAAGGAACCCGAAGGCCGGCGCCGGCTGTGGATCTCCGGCGGCCTCGAGGCGACTCGCTCCTCCGGCGAACCGTTCCCCGCCGAGGCCAGCCTCTCCATGTACGAGGTGCGCCAGCGGCCATTCTACACGCTCATCCTTCGTGACGTGAACGAGCGGCTCGAGGCGGAACGGCGCATCCGCTTTCTGACCGTGAAGGCCGAGTATCTCCGCGAGGAGATCGAGCAGCTGCACGGCGACATCATCGGCACGAGCGACGCGCTGCGGAACGTATTGCGCGAGGTTCGCCAGGTCGCGAAGACCGACGCCACCGTGCTGATCACCGGCGAGACCGGAACGGGGAAGGAGCTCATCGCCCGCGCCATCCACGCCGCCAGCCCCCGCGCCGATCTGCCTCTGATCAAGGTCAACTGCGCCGCCATTCCGGCCAACCTGATGGAGAGCGAGTTCTTCGGTCACGAGAAAGGCGCGTTCACCGGCGCCACTGCCCGGCGCGACGGCCGCTTCGCACTCGCCGATCGCGGCACCATCTTCCTCGACGAAGTCGCCGAGCTCACCCCGGACCTGCAGGCGAAGCTGCTCCGCGTTCTGCAGGAGGGCGAGTTCGAGCCGGTGGGCAGTTCGGCTACCCGCGCGGTCGATGTACGTGTGCTGGCCGCGACCAATCGCGACCTGGCTCGCGCCGTCGAGGAGGGGACGTTCCGCGAAGACCTCTACTACCGGCTGAACGTTTTTCCCATAACCGTCCCTCCGCTCCGCCAGCGTGACGACGATGTCGTCGCCCTGGCCGAGTTCTTCATCCGGCGCTGCGCCCAGAAGATCGGGCGTTCCATCGAGCCGCTCCGCGACCCCGACATCCGTCGCCTCCGCTCCTACCCCTGGCCCGGCAACGTCCGCGAGCTCGAGAACGTGATCGAGCGCGCCGTCATCACCTCCCGCGACGGCCGCCTCGACCTCGACGCCACCCTGCCCGCTACCGACGATTCGGCGCTTCGCCGAACCACCGTTCCAGACCCGCTCCACCCACCCTCGGTGCTGACCGAGCGCGAGCTCAAGCGGCTGGAAAGGAACAACATCCTTCGCGCCCTCGAGGCCACCGATTGGCGCGTCTCCGGCAACCAGGGCGCCGCCCGGCTCCTCGGACTCAAGCCCTCGACCCTCAGCTCCCGGATGAAATCCCTCGGCATCCAGCGGCCTCGCTGAGCCACCGCCGTCCCGAAACCGGATAATCATCGCGAGATCCCGGGAGCCCGACCCACGAGATCTCGTAATTGACGAGATCTCGCCACGCCTCGATCGATCGGTTCGATCTGCTAAGTCATTACCCCTAATAGACTTGAACGTGAGAGCCAGGACGGCACGTCGACTGCTTCACGCTTGGGCAGGTCGGCCGTGGGTCGGCCTCCACCCCGGACGGCGGGGATGGATTCCAAATAGATCGATGAAGGGGTCGACGATGCAAACGCAGACGATAGCAGGAGCGATCGCGACCGGTATGTTCGCGCTGAGCCACATGCCGATGCTGATAAAGGCGGCTCGTACCCGCAGCCTGGCGTCTTACAGCGCGGGCCAGCTATGGACGAATTGCACGGCGAACCTGGTGTACTGGGTGTACGTGTCCGGTCTGCCGTTCGGGCCGATCTGGTTCATGCACAGCTTTCACACCGTGTCGATGCTGCTGATGCTGATCTGGTATCTGCGCTACGAGGTGCAGGTCCGCCGGATCGTGAAGGGATGGATGGACTCGCGGATCGGCGCGTGGCAGGGGTGGGTGGAGCCCGAACTGGCGACGACGGGGCCGATCGATGTCGCCCGCGTTGTTCGGAGCGGAGTGGGCGACGACAGCTGCACGACTACAGCTCCAGTTCGAATCGGATCCCCAAGAACAGAGCGTTTTTCAGTTCGGGGTTGGCGCCTGGATTGATGACGTACTGCAGGTCGGACTGGGCGGTGTGCGGGATGATGCCGGCCCCCGACGCGACGATCTGGCGGGCCCGGTCGCTGACGAGGGCGGTGGCCGCTCCGCGCCGCTACCGTCGGCGTTGCGGCCTCTTTGCCCAGGTGGCGCCCGGCTCGATGTGGTCCATTTTACTCCCGACCTGAATTATGCACAGGGCCGGGCGGACGGCCGGCACCGCTGTCCGCTTCTTTCGGACGTTGGCTAATCCAACCGAGGGAGGCGACGATGCATCGCTTCAAGCTGGTCCTCACCGCTGTTCTCGCGCTGTGTGTCACGCTCAGCCTGGCGACCCGGGCAGCGGCTCAGCAGGAGCCCGAGGAGCCGCTATTCGACGAGCTCACGCGCCTGTTCCAGACGCGGGCTCTCAGCATAGGCGCGCTCCTGCAGACCGTCGGTACCTTTCAGGCCGACCGAACGCTGCCCGGCGGTAATGGCTTCAGCATCGGCACGATGCGCCTGGCCGTGTACGGAGAGCTGGATATGGGGTTCGGATATTTCTTCCAGACCGACTTCACCCGGACGCGCCCCCTTCTCGACGCTTCGATGCACTACACCGTCGCACCCCTCCTGCGGCTGGACGCTGGTCTCTTCAAGGTCCCGTTCAGTCGAGAGTTTCTGACGCCCGCCGGGTCCATCGATTTCGTCAACCGGGCGCGGGTCGTCGCCTCGCTGGCGCCGAACCGTCAGATCGGTGTTCAGGCCGGCGGAAGTCTGGGGAACGGACCGCTCGCCTACGCCGTCGGGCTGTTCAATGGTAACCGCTTCAGCGAAGCCAACACGAACGACAACGACAACTTTCTCTACGCCGTGCGTCTGACCTACGACGCGGCGCCGGCTCGGACCGCCGAGAGTCGAGACCGTCTGGCCGTGGGATTCAACTTAGCCTTCAGTCGAGATGACGACGTGGTGCTGATCGGCTTCCCCGGTGGCTTCGAGGGCGATCGGCTGCTGGTCGGCGTGGATGGCCGCTGGACCCGGGACCGTCTGCTGGTCGCCGCCGAGCTCATCGCTGGAAACCTGGACCCCGTGGCCGACGGCTCGGCGGACCCCTTCGGTTGGCAGGCGACCTTGGGCTACATGATTAGCGAAAAGTCTCAGCTACTCTTTCGCTGGGACAAGTTCGAGCCCGATGTCGGTGTGGATGCGGACGATCTCTTCATCTTCGGGTACAATCTGTGGCCGACCAGCGCCACCGAGATCCAGCTGAACTACGCGATCCCGACAACGGGTGGCTTCGAAGAGCATCAGCTCCTCGTGAACCTCCAGGTCGGATTTTGAAGCGTCGTATCGGAGTGATGCGCTGCCAACAGCTGACGTTTATTGGCGCGCTGCGGTAATCCTCGACGAAGTCGAGAAGTCGAAACGAGGTAGGTGGCCCGGCGCGGGGTGATCGACCGTTGCCGGATCGTTGCTCATTGCCATCGGTACGGCGCTCTCAGGGCTTCGCTGGCTTCGCTCACGAGCGGCGGCGGGCAGCGGCCATTCCTTGGTTCAACGCCCGCTACGCCGCTAGCTCAGCTTCGACCGTATATCCTCCAGACCACGGTACAGCAGGTTCCTCGTCTTCGCTTCCGTCCACCCCAACTGCTCGGCGATCTCGTTCCGGTGGTATCCCAGCAGGTGGAGCCGCACTACCACCCGACGCGACTCCGGTAGGGCGGCGAGGGCTCGGGCCAGGCGCGTTGCCAGATCGTCGAGTTCGACGACCTGGTCCGGGCGGAGCGTTGTTGCCAGCCGCCTGCTGCTACACGATTCCAGCGCGTCTTCGCGTCGCGCCTGCCGGCGACGGATCATGTCCAGCGCCGCCGACACCGCCGTCCGGTACACGTAGGACGCCGGCGTGACCGCGATTCGCTCGCCGGTCGATAAAGCTCGCCAGAGCCGGATCCTCACATCCTGGACCACCTCATCGATGTCCGATTCGGCCAGCCCGTAGCGCCGGGCCGCGTCATGAACCAGGGCGGCGTATCGGGCCAGTTGTCGCTCGAGAGCCGTGGATATGTCACGACGGCGCGATCGCCGTGGCGATGGCGGGATGGGCGTGATAGTGGGCATGAGCTCTAACCTCCTGTTCGCACGAGAACGGAGTGGATCGGGGCTGTGCCTTCACATTAACAGGACGGTGTCAGCCAGCTATCAGGCGGTGACGTCGGCCAGCACGGCGTCGATCATCTGACCGTCATCCGCGGTACGACGACGTCTGGCCAAGAACGAGCCGGTGCCGCCGGTTCTTGGCCCCAGTTCATCCAGCGCCGTCAGATGCCGAGCAGAAGAACCAGCGCCGCCGAAGCCGCGATCACCAGCACGACCGCGGTGAGCTCGGCGCAGCCGAGCCCACAGCCGGAAGCCGGCTTCTCGTATCGCACGCCCGCGGCGTCGCCGCCGCTGTCGCCGGCGGATCGTGACGAACGGTCGGCGGTCGGTTCTCCCTCTGAATTCGACGCGGACACGGTCGACTCTATTTCGCAATTGATCCAGCAACGCTGGCGTTGGGCACTACGGCCGCCCATTCAGGTGGTAGACTGCGCGCTCGCTTCGACCCCGTCAAGCCAGGGCCGCGGCGACCCGTTGCTCGCCGCTCCCGCGTTGGTCATCTTGTGCTCGCAAGCCCCGGCTAGACGATTCTTCTCAGACGAAGCGGACCGGCATGGCGCACCCGGCGATCCGCCGTGGCGCGTCGGCGGTATCCGTATCCGATCGCGATACTCTAATCGCCTGAAAGGACGTTGGAAATGTCAGATGCGATCGCCGGACTCGAACCGGAAGGAGTTTGGAGGTATTTCGCCGAGATCAGCGCCATCCCGCGCTGTTCCAAGAACGAGGAGCGTATCGCCGAGTACGTGTTGAAACAGGCGGAGGAGCTCGGGCTCGAAGCCAGACACGACAAGATATGGAACACCGTCGTCGAGAAGCCGGCCAGCGCCGGGCGCGAGAAGGCCCCCAAGGTCTGCCTGCAGGGTCACCTCGACATGGTCTGCGAGAAGAACAAGGACGTGGACCATGACTTCGACCAGGATCCCATCGAACTGGTGAGGGAGGACAACGTCCTGCGAGCGAACGGCACGACCCTGGGCGCCGACAACGGGATCGCCGTGGCGACCTGCCTGGCGATCATGTCGGACGATTCGATCGAGCACGGGCCCCTCGAGTTCCTCTTCACCGTCGATGAAGAGACCGGACTCACCGGCGCTGGCTCCCTCGAATCCGGCTTCGTCGAGAGCGACATCCTGCTCAACCTGGATTCGGAAGACGAGGGCGTGCTGTTCGTCGGCTGCGCCGGCGGCAAGGACACGACCGGCAGTTGGAAGATCGATCTGGTGAACGCCTCCGAGAACACCAGCGCGATGCGGGTTCGGGTAACGGGTCTCGTTGGCGGTCATTCGGGACTCGAGATCGACAAGGGGCGTGGCAATTCGATCAAGATCCTCGGCCGAGCCCTGACCGGCCTGCACCAGATCGGAGCGCGGATCGCCGCGCTCGAGGGCGGCAACAAGCGGAACGCGATTCCCAGGGAGGCCGAGGCGCTGGTCTTCGTTCCCGAGGACGTCACCGCCAGGGCCGAGTCGATCGCGAAGGAGCTGCAAGAGACCGTTAGGGCCGAGCTGGCCAGCGTGGATCCCGATGTCTCGGTCACCATCGAGCCCGAGACCGGCAGCGTCGAGCGCGAGGTGCTCGACGAGGACCAGCAGGAGCGCATCCTGAAGACGATCTCCGGCCTGCCCCACGGCGTGATCCGGATGAGCGACGATATCCCCGGCCTCCCCGAGACGTCGACCAATGTGGCGGTCATCGACACGGTGCCGGGTGAGATCAGACTGGAGACCAGCCAGCGCAGCTCGATCGCATCGCGGATGGACGAGATCGTCGACACCGTCCAATCGGTATTCGAGCTGGGCGGCGCCGAGGCCGTGCAGGACTCCGGCTACCCCGGTTGGAAGCCGAACATGGACTCGCCGATTCTCAAGCTGGCGCGAGAGACCTACCGCGAGCTGTACGGCGCGGACCCGGAGGTGACCGCCGTCCACGCCGGGCTGGAGTGCGGCATCATCGGCGAGAAGTACCCGGGGATGGACATGATCTCGTTCGGCCCCACCCTGGAGGCCGTCCACTCCCCGGACGAGCGGATCTACATCGACAGCGTGGAGAAGTTCTGGAACTATCTCTTGGCGATCCTGAAGAAGGTGGAGTAGAGAGCACGCCGCACTTCGCGACTCGGGTATTGGGAGTTCGGGAAGTCTGAGGCCGGGATCTGATTTGCGGATTCCGAGGTCGGGATTCTGAGGTCGGGAATGTTCAGCTCTCTCCGAATTGTCGAAGCGGATTCGGGGATTCGGTGAATCGGGGATTCGGGGATAGACGAAGTGCCCTCGCGCAACGAGCCCGTTGCAATTCCCAGCGCCCCGAATCCCCGATTCCCCGAAGCCCCGAACCAGATTCGACAATTCGGGGAGAACTCGACCTTCCCGAAGTCAGAATCCCGATTTCCGAGTTCCAGATTCCCTGAATCCCAAGACCTTCAGGCGCCTTCCAGCTCTTCCAGCGTCTCGGGCCAGTCATCTCGCAACAGCCTCGACAAAGAACGGTCGCGGAGCAACTTGCCGCCCGTCTGGCAGCGCGCGCAGTAGTTGGTCTCGTTGGCGGCGTAGACGATGCGCTGAATCGATGACCCGCAGACGGGGCAGGGTTGGCCGTACTTGCCATGCACTTTCATAGCCGGGTGAAAGGCGGTGACCTTCTCCGGGAAATCCTTTCCCCCTTCCTCGCGCAGCCGGTCGATCCACCAGGCCAGCGACGCGCGTGTGGCTTCGTACAGCCGGGCCAGCTCCTCCTCGCTCAGCTGCCGCGTCCGCCGGACCGGTGACAGGCGCGCATCGAACAGGATCTCGTCGGAGTGGGCGTTGCCGATCCCCGCCACGATTCGCTGATCGGTCAGCGCACGCTTGAGCGTCCGGTTCTGCTGCAGGATCGCCCTTCGAAACTCGGAGAACTCGGCGGCCAGCGGATCGATGCCGCCTCGATCGAAGCCCTCCAGCGCGGCGGCGCCTCGCACCAGATGCAGGGAAGCCCGCTTCTGCGTTCCGGCCTCGGTCAGCAGCAGGGTGCCGGACGGAAAGTCGAAGGCGGCGTGGCCCCGCTTCTTGGGTAGCGCGACACCGGGATCCCGCCAGCGGAAACGGCCCGCGATCATGAGATGGAAGACAAGAAATAGATCGCCTTCGAGTCCCCAAAGGATCCGTTTGCCGATGTTGCGCAGCTCGGTCACGCGCCGGCCTTCCGCCTCCTCGATCGGCGGGTCGAAGGTTTTCAGCAGCGACGCTGAACGCATCCGGACCCGCTCCAGCGGCGCGCCCAGGATCAGGGGCTCGAGCGCGTGGATGTAGAGTGCGACCTCGGGAAGTTCGGGCATGGCAGGTCGGGCGACGAAAAGGCTTGGATGAACGTCAAGTATAGTGCGGCGCCAGAGGCCTGAAAAGGTGGCACGCGAGCGTGGTTTAGCCGCGACAGAAGCTTGCGTGTCGCGCCATTTGTCGGGATACTGTTGATGTTCGGTGGGTGTCGCTTCCACAAGGCACACGGGAGGAGGATGAGGATGCCGGCAAAAAAGAAGAAGGCGCGGCCGTCGAGGCGAAAGACCAGCGGTCGTCGCCGGACGACGAAGAAGACGGCGAAGCGGCGTGGCGCGAAGAAAGGCTCGGTCTACACCGTGCAAACGTTGAAGGGTGACTGGGTGGTGAAGAAGCAGGGCAAGAAGACCCCGGAAGGGAAGTTCGCCACCAAACCGAAGGCGGTCGTCGCGGGCACGCGGCTGGCCAAGCGCGCGAAGGGAACGCTGAAGATCAAATCGAAGACGGGCAAGATTCAGGCGACGCGCAACTTCGCCGCCTGAACCCGGACCCGAGTACGCGAACGAAGACCCGGCCCGGTGCCGGGTTTTTGTTCATTCGGGGCCGAGCTTCCCCCGGGCGTCCGCCAGCATTCCTGCCGCTCGCTCCAGGACGTTGTCCAGATCGACGATCGCGCCCTTCTCCTCGGCGCGGCGCTTCACCTCGACTCCGTCCCGCTCTAGCGAGCGGGCGCCGATCGATACGCGCACCGGGGCGCCCATCAAATCGGCGTCGTTGAACTTCACACCGGCGCGCAGATCGCGATCGTCGTAAAGCGTATCGAACCCGGCACGGACCAGCTCCTCGTACAGCTCCGTCGCTCGCTTCTCGATCCAGGGATCGCCGCCCGCGATGCTCACCAGGTGCACAGCGAAGGGCGCCACCGTCGCTGGCATGACCAGTCCACGCTCGTCGTGATGCTCCTCGGCGATGCAGGCCAGCAGGCGGTCGAGCCCGATCCCGTAGGAGCCCATCCGCATCGGCGCGACGGAACCGCTATTGTCCTGGTAGGTGGCGCCCAGCCGCTCCGCGTAGTCCGCCGGGAATCGGTGCAGGCTTCCCAGCTCGAATCCGACATGCGGTCGCAGCGGACGCGTGCAATCCGGGCAAGCGGCGTCTTCGCGCGCGAGAGCGATGTCCGCCACGACGTCGGCCCGGTAGTCCCGGCCGAAGTTCACGTTACGGAGATGAACGCCCTCCTCGTTCGCGCCCGCCACCAGGTTGGGCGTGGTCGCCACCAGCTCGTCGATCACGACGCGAAGCTCGCTCGACGGCAGCCCGACCGGTGAGGCGTAGCCGGCCGTCGCGCCAGCCGCCTCGATCGCGCCGCCGCGGGCCGGCTCCAGCGCCAGCGCGCCCACCGCCTGCCGCAGCTTCGCCTCGCTGACCTCCATGTCGCCCCGCACCAGGGCCATCACCAGAACCTCGCGCCGGTCCGGATCGTCGGGCGCCGTCGGCTGGATCGCGTTCAGCAGAACCACCTTCGCGGTGCGGCTCTCGGGTATGTCGAGAAACTTTGCCAACCCCTCGATGGAGCTGGCTCCAGGCGTCGACACACGCTCCAACGGCTGTGGCTCCTCCACCGGCGGCTCGGGCCGGGCGAACCGCGCCCACTCCCGATCCGCCGCATAGCCGCACGCGTCGCACTGCACGATCGCGTCGTCACCGGCCTCGCTCGGGTAGAAGAAGTCGTGCTCCGTACCCGCGCCGCCGCCCGATTCCACCAGAACGGCTCGGGCGAGCCCCAGGCGCGAGAAGATTCGATCGAAAGCTTCCAGATGATCCCGGTAAGCCGCCGCCAGCCCTTCCTCGCCGGCGCTGAAGCTGTACGAGTCGAGGAGCGTGAACTCGCGCAGTCGGGCGATCCCGCCCCGAGGGCGTGCCTCGTCGCGGAAGCAGCGGCCGATCTGAAACAGCGTCACCGGCAATTGTCGGTACGACGTGACCGAGTCGGCGGCCAGAAAGGCGGCGTTCTCTTCGTGGCTCATCGCCAGCGCCAGGGGTCGGCCGCAGCGATCATCGAACCTTGCCAGCTCCGGGCCCGCCCCCTCCCACAGACCGCTTCGTCGGACGAGCGTCGCCGGCTGGACGCCCGGCATCGTGACTTCCTGGGCGCCCAGCGCCTCCAGCTCCGCCCGAACCACCGCCTCGATCTTGCGCAGCGCCCTCCGGCCCAGCGGCAGGTAGCTGAAGATCCCCGGCGCCAGCGGCCGTATGTACCCGGCACGCAGCAGCAACCCGTGGCTTTTCGTTTCCGCCCCGGCCGGGGCGGAGCGCAGGGTCGGGCCCAGGAACTTGGAAAGTCGCATCTCCTTGTCTCCTTGCGTCGCAAGCTAGGAATCGGAAGGTGGCGGGACCACCCCGATCACCGACTCGCGGAACCGGAGTGGGGCGGTGCCCGTTCGTCGTATTGAAAACCCGGGGGCAGGGTGGCTATACTGCCTGACCTCTAATCATATGGACTTCCGCGGAAGTCTCATGGGTTCTGGATGGCTTCGGGCCACTCGGGATCCGCGTTCCCTACGTTGGCCCGAAATCAAGGCGTGAGGCTGAGACAACGATGAGCGGTGGCGCGAGCGATCTGGACCAGTTGGCGATCAACACGATTCGAACCCTTTCCATGGACGCAGTCGAAAAGGCGGATTCCGGTCACCCGGGGACGCCGATGGCGCTGGCACCCGTGGCTTACTGTCTCTGGCAACGGTTTCTGCGTTTCGATCCGAACGATCCGCTCTGGCCGGGTCGCGATCGCTTCGTCCTCTCGGCCGGCCATGCCTCCATGCTCCTCTATTCGCTTCTGCATCTGGCGGGCGTCAAGCAAGTGGACGGGGACGGGGGCGTTACCGACCAGCTGGCCGTGACCCTGGATGAGATCAAGAACTTCCGCCAGCTGGAAAGCCGGACGCCTGGTCATCCGGAATTCGGCCTCACCACCGGCGTCGAAACGACGACCGGGCCGCTGGGCCAGGGGGTGTCGGTCAGCGTCGGGATGGCCATCGCCGGGCGCTGGCTGGCCGAGCGCTTCAACCGGAAGGGGTTCGACATCTACGATTACGATGTCTACGCGCTGGCCAGCGATGGCGACATGATGGAGGGGATCTCGTCGGAAGCCGCCTCGCTCGCCGGGCACCTGAAGCTGCCGAACCTCTGCTGGGTCTACGACAACAATCACATCAGCATCGATGGCTCGACGGACCTCGCCTTCTCCGAGAGCGTCGGCGATCGCTTCCGCGCCTACGGCTGGCAGGTCATCCACGTCGAGGACGCCAATGACGTCGCCGCCCTCCACAGCGCCTTCGCCGCGTTTCGGGATCACTCGGACGGGCCCACCATGATCATCGTGGACAGCCATATCGCTTATGGCGCCCCTACGAAGCAGGACACCGCCGAAGCCCACGGCTCGCCTCTCGGCGAGGAGGATATCCGTGGTGCCAAGAAGTTCTACGGTTGGCCCGAGGACAAGAAGTTCTGGGTGCCCGATGACGTGCGCGAGGCCTTCGCCAGCGGCATCGCGGCTCGCGGTGGCGTGCTGCGCGACAAGTGGATGGAGACGTTCGCGGCCTACAAAGAGAAGTACCCGGAGCTCGCCGGTGAGATCGAGATGATGCAGCGGCGCGAGCTGCCCAGCGGATGGGACGAGGGGATCCCCACCTTCGACCCGGACGAGAAGGGCGTCGCCACCCGCGCCGCCGGCGGCAAGGTGCTGACCGCCATTGCCCAAAAGGTGCCGTGGCTGATCGGCGGCGCCGCCGACCTGACGCCTTCCACCAAGACGTATCTGGAGTTCGACGGGGCCGGTGGCGACTTCGGGCCCGAGGATCACGGCGCGCGCAATCTGCGTTTCGGCGTCCGCGAGCACTCGATGGGCGCGATCCTCAGCGGTCTCGCCCACTGCGGCCTGCGACCGTATGGAGCCACCTTCCTCATCTTCAGCGACTACATGCGGCCGCCCATCCGGCTGGCGGCGCTCATGGAGCTGCCGGTGATCTACGTCTTCACTCATGACTCCATCGGCCTCGGCGAAGACGGGCCCACCCATCAGCCGGTGGAACAGCTGGCGGCTCTGCGCGCCATACCGAACCTGGTCGTGATCCGGCCCTGCGATGCCAACGAGACGGCGGAGGCGTGGCGCGTCGTCATGCAGCTCCAGAACCGGCCCGCCGCTCTCGCACTCAGCCGCCAGAAGCTGCCGACCCTCGATCGCTCGCGCTACGCGGCCGCCGACGGCTTGCGTCGAGGCGCTTACGTGCTTGCCGGACCCGAGGAGCCCGAGGTCGTCATCATCGCCAGCGGCAGCGAGGTCGACCCCGCGCTGCGGGCTTACGAAGAGTTGGCGGAAGAAGGCGTCAAGGTCCGCGTCGTGAGCATGCCGTCACGGGAGCTGTTCGAGGAGCAGGATAAGACGTATCAGGACTCGGTGCTGCCCCCAGAGTGCCAGGCCCGGGTGATCGTGGAGGCCGCGGTGGGTCTGGGTTGGCACCGCTACGTGGGAGCGGCGGGCGCTGCGGTGGTGCAGGACACGTTCGGCGCGTCCGCGCCGGCCAAGGACACCATGCGCCACTTCGGCTTCACGCCCGAGAACATCGTCGCCCACGCCAGGAAGCAGTTGAGCCTGAATCGATGACGGGGAAGGTAACAGATGAGCCGATCGGTTAACCTCGGGAATTTCGAGGGGCTGGCCGACCTGGCGTCGCCAGTCGAAGCGGCGCTGGAGGAATGGCGTTCGAGCGAGAACACGCAGCGCCTTTGGTCGGGTGACGCATCGTTGTGGACCGGCGACGACGAGGCGGAATGGCTCGGGTGGCTCGAGGTCGTCGACGGGCAGCTCGATCGGGCGGACGAGCTGGCTTCGTTGACCGCGGACCTGAGCGGTGGCGAGTTCGATCACGTTCTGCTCCTGGGCATGGGTGGCTCTAGCCTCTGCCCCGAAGTGCTCAAGATGACCTTCGGCGCGATCGCCGGACATCCCGAACTATTCGTCCTCGATTCCACCGACCCCGCTCAAGTGAAAAGCTTCGAGAACGAGATCGACCTCGAGCGGTCGGCTTTCTTCGTGTCGAGCAAATCGGGGACCACCCTCGAGCCTAACATCTTCATGCGCTATTTCTTCGAGCGCGTGAGCGACCGCGTCGGAGCCGAGGCGGCGGCCGAACACTTCATCGCGGTAACCGACCCGGGCTCGCCGCTCGAGGAGATCGCGCGCCGCGATGGGTTTCGGCACGTGTTCCATGGTGTCCCCGGTATCGGCGGTCGCTATTCGGCGCTCTCCGATTTCGGCATGGCACCGGCCGCGGCCATGGGCCTCGATGTCCGTCGGCTGCTGGAGCGGGCTCGCATCATGGTCAACGCCTGCGACGCGACCGTGCCCGATGCGGAGAATCCCGGCGTTCGCCTCGGCCTCGCTCTGGGAACCGCTGGCGCCCTGGGACGAGACAAGATCACCCTGATCGCCTCGCCCGCGGTTTACGATCTCGGCGCCTGGCTCGAACAGCTGCTCGCCGAGTCGACCGGCAAGCAGGGCGTCGCGCTCATCCCCGTCGATCGCGAGCCGCTCGGCGAGCCCGGCGTTTATGAGGACGATCGCCTGTTCGTCTATGTTCGATTCGCCGATGGGCCCGACCCGGAGCAGGACGCCGCGCTCGAACGGCTCGAGTCGGCTGGCCAGCCGGTGATCCGCATCGACGTTGACGATCGTTATGACCTCGGCCAGGAGTTTTTCCGCTGGGAGTTCGCCACCGCCGTGGCCGGCTCGCTGCTCGGCATCAACCCGTTCAATCAGCCGGATGTCGAGGCCAGCAAGAAGGCGACTCGCGCCCTGACCGACAGCTACGAGGACACGGGATCGTTGCCGTCCGAGGAGCCGATCCTGGAAGAAAAGAGGCTCTGGTTGCTGTCCGATTCCCAGAACGCGGAAGCGCTGGCGAGCGCGGCGGACGACCGCAACGTCGAAGCTTACCTGCGAGCTCACCTCGGCCGCCTCGAGCCCGGGGATTACCTGGCCCTGCTCGCCTACATCGAGATGAACGAAGCCCACGAGGCGCGCCTGAGCTCGATCCGGCGACAGGTACGCGATGCACGCCGCGTCGCCACCTGCCTCGGCTTCGGGCCCCGCTTCCTCCATTCTACCGGACAGGCGTACAAGGGCGGCCCGAATACCGGTGTGTTCCTGCAGATCACCTGCGACGACGCGGAGGACCTGGATGTGCCCGGGCACGACTACACCTTCGGCGTGGTCAAGGCGGCCCAGGCCAGAGGCGATTTCGAGGTGCTGGCCGAACGGGGACGCCGCGCTTTACGCGTTCATCTGGGCGCCGACGTCGAGGGCGGGCTGAAAGAACTCGAGCGCCAGGTGGGCCGGGCGCTCGCTTGAATAGAAACTCATTGGAGGACAGATGCAGATCGGCATGGTAGGCCTCGGCAAGATGGGCAGCAACATGACGCGCCGCCTCATGCGAGCCGATCACGAGTGCGTGGTCTTCGACCTGGACGCCGACGCAGTGAAGGAGATGACGGACGAAGGGGCGCGCGGCGCTTCGTCGCTTGAGGAGCTGGCGGAGATGTTGGAGCCGCCCAGGGCGGTGTGGGTGATGGTTCCGGCCGGCGACGCGACGGAGAAGACGGTGATGGATCTGGCGGAGCAACTCGCCGACGGCGACATCATAATCGACGGCGGCAACTCCTATTTCAAAGATGATTTGCGCCGGGCCGAACGGCTGGATGGAACGGGCATCCACTACGTCGACGTCGGCACCAGCGGCGGCGTCTGGGGTCTGGAGCGCGGCTACTGCATGATGATCGGGGGTCCGGAGGAAGCGGTGGAGAGGCTCGATCCGATCTTCAAGACGCTGGCGCCGGGGCGCGGCGACATCGAGCGGACCCCGGGTCGCGAGGAGAAGGACGGTACGGCCGAAGAGGGCTACGTTCACTGCGGACCGACCGGCGCCGGTCATTTCGTCAAGATGGTGCACAACGGCATCGAGTACGGCATGATGCAGGCCTACGCCGAAGGCTTCGACCTGCTGCACAGCGTAGGGCGCTACGATCTCGACCTGGCCGATGTTTCCGAAGTCTGGCGGCGCGGCAGCGTGATCACGTCGTGGCTCCTCGACCTGACCGCTGCCGCCTTGCTGAAAGACTCCGGGCTTTCCGGCTTCGGCGGGTTCGTGCAGGACTCCGGGGAAGGACGATGGACCGTGCAGACGGCCATCGAGGAGGCCGTTCCAGCCGACGTCCTGTCGGCCGCGCTCTATACGCGCTTCCGGTCGCGCCAGGAGCACACGTTCGCCGAGAAGGTGCTGTCCGCGATGCGCCGCGGCTTCGGCGGCCACACCGAACCTGAGTGACCTCGCAGTCCTCGAGCCCTCGATGATGATGACGAATCGAAGCGACAGGAAAGCATCCAGGCCCGGCCCCTGCGCCATGGTGATCTTCGGCGCCGGCGGCGACCTGACGCGCCGCAAGCTGCTGCCCGCCCTGTACAACCTCGCCGTCGAACGCCTGCTGCCGGAAGACTTCGCCATCGTCGGCTTCGCTCGCAGCTTCGACGATGAAGAGTACAGGAACGAGCTGTGGCAGGACGCCCGCACTCACCTGAAGGGCGACGTTGACGAGAAGGAGTGGGATTGGCTGAGGGATCGGTTCCATTACGTCGCCGGCAACTTCAACAACCCGGACGCGTTCGGGAGGCTGAAGAAGAAGCTGGCGGAGGTCGACGAGAAACACGGCACCGGCGGCAACTACCTGTACTACCTGTCTACGCCGCCCCGCTTCTTCGGGGAGATTCCCCGCCAGTTGGACGAGGTCGACCTCGCACGTCAATCGCAGGACAACTGGCGGCGCCTGGTGGTCGAGAAGCCCTTCGGACACGACCTCGATTCGGCTCGCCAGTTGAACCGCGAGCTGCTCGAGGTTCTCGACGAGTCGCAGATCTATCGCATCGATCACTATCTCGGCAAAGAGACGGTCCAGAACATCCTGGTCTTCCGCTTCGCCAACGCGATCTTCGAGCCGATCTGGAACCGCCGCTACATCGATCACGTGCAGATCACCGTGGCCGAGAGCGTCGGCGTCGGGACGCGCGGCGGCTACTACGACGACGCCGGCACCCTGCGCGACATGGTCCCCAACCACCTGTTCCAGCTGCTCACGTTGAGCGCCATGGAGCCTCCCATCTCGTTCGAAGCCGATGACGTGCGCAACGAGAAGGCGAAGATCTTCGGCGCTATCAAGCCCATCGACCCGGACGATGTCCTGACCTACGCCGTTCGCGGTCAGTACGACGAGGGCACCATGCCGGACGGAGAGAAGGTGCCGGCCTACCGCGCGGAGCCGAATGTGCCGAAGGACAGCGGCACCGAGACGTTCGTCGCGCTCAAGCTCCTGATCGACAATTGGCGCTGGGCCGACGTACCGTTCTATCTCCGCACCGGCAAACGTCTGCCCCGCCGTTACAGCGAGGTGGCCATCCAGTTCAAGCGTGCACCGTTCATCCTGTTCCGCGAAACGCCCGTCGACCAGCTGCCGACGAACGAGCTGGTCCTGCGTATCCAGCCGGACGAGGGGATCAATCTGTCGTTCGGCGCCAAAGTGCCCGGTCCGTCGGTCCAGATCGGCGATGTCGGTATGGATTTCTGCAACGCCGACTATTTCGATGGCCACCCCGCGACTGGTTACGAGACTCTGCTCTACGACTGCATGAACGGGGATGCCGGGCTCTTTCAGCGCGGCGATAACGCCGAGGCCGCCTGGGCGGCCGTCACCCCCGTGCTCGACGTCTGGAGCGCGCTGCCGCCCCGCGACTTTCCGAATTACGCCGCCGGCTCCTGGGGGCCCGAGGAGGCGGCCGAACTGTTGCGCCGGGACGGCCGACGCTGGAGGCGGCTGTGATTCGCGTCCTCTCCGGCGATATCGGCGGCACCAATGCGCGCCTCGCCGTCTACGACGTGGGTGATGGGGCTTTCGACCGGGTCGATTCCGAAACCTATCCCAGCTCCGAGTACGACTCGCTGGCCGATATCGTGCGGACCTTCGTCCAGGGGCGAAACCTGGATGTCACCGCCGCCTGCTTCGGTGTGCCTGGTCCGGTCAGCGAGGGACGGGCCGAGATCACCAACCTGCCGTGGGTCGTCGAGACCGACTCGTTGGCCGCAGCGGCGGATGTGGCCCGCGCTTTCCTGCTCAACGATCTGGAAGCGCAGGCGTATGGGATCGCCTGCCTGGATGAAGATGACCTCGTCGTGCTCCACGAGGGGGAGCCGTCGGCCGGCGGCAACGCGGCGCTGATCGCCGCCGGCACCGGCCTGGGCCAGGCCGGCCTCTACTGGGATGGCCACGAGCTTCGGCCCTTCGCTTGCGAAGGCGGGCACGCCAGCTTCGCGCCTACGGGCGAGCTGCAGATCGAGCTGCTCGAGTTCCTTTCCTCCCGCTTCGGTGGGCACGTGAGCTGGGAACGGGTCGTCTCGGGCCCCGGGCTCGTCAATCTCCACGACTTCCTGATCGAGTACCGCCGCCCGGAATCGACACCCGAGGAGGTCGAGCAGCTGCGCAAGGCGAGGCCGGCGCTGATAACCGAAGCCGCGGCGGAGAACGCGTGCACGCTGTGCCAGGAGGCGGTGGAGCTGTTCGTTCGTTTCTACGGCGCCGAAGCCGGCAACCTGGCCCTCAAGCTCATGGCCACCGGCGGCGTGTACATCGGCGGCGGCATCGCGCCAAAGATCGTGGATCGGCTCTCGCAACCCATGTTCCTCGAGGCGTTTCTCTCGAAGGGGCGAATGCGCCCGCTGCTGCAGGAGATCCCGATCCGCGTGATCGTGCGGCCCCAAACCGCCCTGCTCGGTGCCGCCCGCTACGCGGCGCGCCAGGCCGAGCGGGCCGCCTCGGGATGAAATTCGGGAAAGAAGCGCGGAAGGCAGGACGGTGACATCGTACGGTCCCACCCTGACCCGATACCTCGGCGACGCGCACAGGGGCACCCCGCGTCTCGAAGCCGAGCTCGCCGAGCTGATCGTCGAGATGGGAACCGCCGCCAAAGCTCTGGCGCGCGAGATCCGGCGCGCCGCGCTCGTCGGTCGGCTGGGGCTGGTCGGCGAGAAAAACCCGACCGGCGACGCACAGAAGAAGCTCGACGTGTACTCCAACGATGTCGTCGTATCGGCTTTCGAGGATACCGGGCTTGTCGCCGCCATCGTATCCGAGGAGCTGGAGCAGCTTCGCGTCGTGAGCTGCGCGAGTGCGGCTCGATATATCCTTTGCGTCGATCCGCTCGACGGCTCGTCCAACACCGACGTTAACGGCAGCGTCGGGTCGATCTTCAGCTTCTATCGCCGATCGGCGGAGGGCGATTGTACCGACGTCGAGACCGAGTTCGCGGGCGGCGCGGAGTTGGCGGCTGCGGGCTACGTCATGTACGGGCCCAGCACGATCATGGTCTTCAGCCACGGCGACGGCGCGAACGGCTTCACCCTCGACCACGACGTCGGCGAGTTCATCCTCTCGCACGAAGCCATCCAGTGTCCCCCGCGTGGCCCCTATTTCAGCGCCAACCTGGGCAACTACCACGCCTGGAGCGACGACCTGCGCGGCTTCGTCGATGATCTGATCGCGGGCGGCCCGGCGACCGGTCGGCCATGCTCTCTCAGGTATACCGGAGCTCTCGTCGCCGACCTGCATCGCAACCTGCTGGAGGGCGGAATCTACCTGTATCCGCCCGACGAGAACCATCCGCGAGGCAAGTTGCGGCTGCTGTACGAGTGTGCACCCATGGCCTTCATCGCCGAGCAAGCCGGCGGCCGCGCCACCGATGGCGCCGACCGCGTCCTCGACCTGACCCCCGCATCGATTCATCAGACGACGCCCCTCTTCATTGGCAGCCGCGAGATGCTCGACTCGTTCGAGCGGCGCGCCGCCCGGGGTGGCTGAACGATGCCGGACCAGCCGCGCGTTCACGTCTTCCCCCATCCCGAGGCGGTGGGGCACGCCGCCGCCGAGCAGTTCCTGCGTCTGGTTCTGGCGACCGATCCCGCGGTGCCGTTCAGCGTTGTCCTGTCCGGCGGCTCCACGCCCCGCCGGCTCTTCGCCACTCTGACCGACCCGCCGTACGTCGACCACGTACCGTGGGAGCGCGTTCATCTGTTCTGGGGCGACGAGCGGCCCGTACCCCCCGATCACCCCGACAGCAACTACGGCACGGCCGCGAGCACGCTCCTCGACGCTGTGCCGGTCCCGTCGGCCAACGTTCATCGCATCCCCGGCGAGCTCGAACCGGAACGCGCGGCGGAGACTTACGAGGACGAGCTGCGCAGCTTCTTCGACCTGGACGACGGCACAGCGCCGCGCTTCGACCTCGCTTTCATGGGCCTGGGCACCGACGGGCACACCGCCTCGCTCTTCCCCGGCAGCGAGGCCCTCGCCGAAAACCGCCGCCTCGTCGTCGCGCCCTGGGTCGAGAAGCTGGATAGCTACCGGATCAGCCTGACTTGCAAAGCGTTCAATAACTCTGCATTCATAATATTCCTGGTGACGGGCGGAAATAAAGCGGAAACGCTCCGCCAGGTGCTCGAAGGGCCTGCCGGACGCTATCCCGCCCAGCTTATCCGCCCCAGCGAGGGAGAACTGCACTGGTATATAGACAGCGCGGCCGGCCGCCTGTTAGAGGGCGCCGGTGAATGACGCGCTCAGCCAACGAGGGCCCGCCGCGGCAGGCGGGTCCTGTTAGAACCCGCGAGGAGAGGTGAAGTCACATGGCCACCAAGACGGCTAACACGATCGACGCGATCCAGGACATCCTCGGCGACGAAGCGGATTCGCTGCTCAGCTTCAAGTGCGAGGGCATCACCAAGGAACAGCTGCACCTGCCGGGGCCCGACTTTGTCGACCGGGTCCACTCGAACTCCGACCGCAGCCCACAGGTCATGGCGAGCCTGCAGCGCATCTTCGATAACGGCCGACTCGCCAAGACCGGCTACCTGTCGATCCTCCCCGTCGATCAGGGTATCGAGCACTCCGGCGCCGCGTCCTTCGCGCCCAACCCGATCTACTTCGATCCCGGCAACATCGTCCAGCTGGCGATCGAGGGCGGCTGCAACGCCGTCGCCTCGACCCTGGGCGTGCTGGGCTCGGTCTCGCGCAAGTACGCCCACAAGATCCCGTTCATGGTCAAGATCAACCACAACGAGCTGCTCACCTATCCCAACAAGTACGACCAGGTGATGTTCGCTCAGGTCGAACAGGCGTGGGAGCTCGGTGCCTGCGCTGTGGGTGCCACCATCTACTGGGGTTCGGAAGAGTCGAACCGCCAGCTGCAGGAGGTCTCGGAGGCTTTTTCCCGGGCGCACGAGCTCGGGATGGCCACGTTCCTCTGGTGCTATCTCCGCAACTCGGCCTTCAAGAAGGACGGCACCGACTACCACGCCGCCGCCGACCTGACCGGCCAGGCCAACCACCTGGGCGTCACGATCCAGGCCGACATCGTCAAGCAGAAGCTTCCGACCCATAACGGTGGGTACACCGCGCTCAACTTCGGCAAGACATCCAAGCTCGTTTACGAGGAGCTGGTCGCCGACAACCCCGTCGACCTCGTCCGCTGGCAGGTCGCCAACTGTTACATGGGACGCGTGGGCATGATCAACTCCGGTGGACCATCGACGGGCAAGGGCGACACCGGCGAGGCGATCCGCACTGCGGTCATCAACAAGCGGGGCGGTGGGATGGGTCTGATCTCGGGCCGCAAGACGTTCCAGAAGCCGATGAAGGACGGCGTCGATCTGTTCCACGCCATCCAGGACGTCTATCTGTGCAAGGACGTGACGGTCGCGTAGCGCGCTGGCCGACTAGTCGCTCGCGCCCAACGCGCGATCCAGGTTGAAGGCGGCGCTGATCAGGGCGAGATGGGTGAACGCCTGTGGGAAGTTCCCCAGCGCCTCGCCCTGAGGGCCCGTCTCCTCGGCGTAGAGCCCCAGGTGGTTCGAATAGCCGAGCATCTCCTCGAACAGCAGGCGGGCGGTGCGAAGCCGTGAGGCGTCGCGCCGCCCGGCTCGCGTCAGCGCCTCGACCAGCCAGAACGTGCACATGTTGAACGACCCCTCGTCGCCCGGGATGCCGTCCTCGAACTCCTCCACGTTGTAGCGGAATACCAGGTTGTTCTCGAGCAGGCCGCCCTCTGCGGGCGTCTTCATGATCGCGTCCAGCGTGCTCAGCATGCGCCGATCGTTGGGCGAGGTGAAGAAGACCAGCGGCATGATCAGGTTGGCCGCATCCAGCGCCTCGCTGTCGTATGACTGCACGAACGCCTGCCGCTTCTCGCTCCACCCTTTCTCGAAGATCTGCTCGTAGATCCTGTCACGCGTCTCCAGCCAACGCGAGTGCGGTGCGGGGAACGATCGCTTCCTCGCCAGCCGCGCCGCCCGGTCCAGCGCCACCCAGCACATCAGCTTCGAGTAGACGAACTGACGGCGCGGCCCCCGAATCTCCCAGACCCCTTCGTCCTCGCTCTCCCAGTTCTCGCACACCCAATCGGCCAGACGCCGCAGCCAGGCCCAGCCGTCGTAGCCGATCTGCGTGCCGTACTTGTTGAACAGGTACATCGAGTCCATCAGCGCCCCGTAGATGTCCAGCTGCAGCTGGTCGTAGGCGCCGTTCCCGATGCGGACGGGACGCGAGCCGCGATAGCCGGCCAGGTGCTCCAGCGTATGCTCGGTGACCTCGTGGCCTCCGTCGATCCGGTAGAGAACCTGCAGCGACCCGTCCGGGTTCGGTTCCTTGATCCGCTCGCGCAGGAACTCGCCGAACCGTGCCGCCTCCTCGCTGAACCCGATGCGCAGAAACGCATACAGGGTGAACGCCGCGTCGCGAATCCAGCTGTAGCGATAGTCCCAGTTCCTCACTCCGCCCAGGTCCTCGGGCAGGCTGCAGGTCGGACTCGCCACGATCGCGCCGGTGGGCTCGAAGGTCATCAGTTTGAGCGCCAGCGCGGACCGCTGCACCGCCTCGCGCCAGCGACCCGTGTAGGTGCAGCGGGAGATCCAGTGGTGCCAGTACTCCACCGTCCGCTCGAACAGCTCGAACTCGTGCTCCCTCGACAGCCTCGGACCGCAGCTGTCGCCCTGCAGCTCGCGCAGTACCAATACCGTCATCTCGCCGGCGTTCAGGGTGAATTCGGCCGTTACGCCACCGCCCTCGACCTGCAGGTCGAGCTTGCTGACCAGTCCGAGACCCAGGTCGGGTGCGACGAAACAGGCGCCTTCCGGTGCCAGGGTCGTCTCGTGGCGAGCGCGGGCGTAGTCAAAGGCGGGCTGGCACTCGAGGCGGAAAGTCATATTGCCACGGATGACCTGCACGCGGCGCACCAGCCAGTGGTCCTCCGGTTCCTCTTCGGCGGTCCCCACCGGCATGTAGTCGATGATTTGGCCTACCGCGCTGTCCGCCAGGAAGCGGGTGACCAGGACGTTGGTTTCGGGCCAGTAGTATTGCTTGTAATTGATGTCGTCGATACCCACCGGACATATGCTGAACCGACCGCCTTTTTCGTCGTCCAGTATCGCCGCGAACACGCTGGGTGAATCGAAATGGGGATGGCAGTACCAGTCGATCGAGCCGTGCATGCCGACCAGCGCCGCGCTGTGCATGTTGCCGATGATTCCGTAGTCCTCGATGGGCGTGTAGGCCATATGTTGAATTCCTCACCTCGCTGATTGTCCTGGCGGGTCGCGCTGGCGAGTCTGATGGCTGCCAACTTAGATCGCCGCGGTCAGGCCAGTCAAACCGGGTGGGAACCCTGGCGCTGTCCGGAACGTTGTGGGTATCGTTTCTCGATCCCGACCCGGCGCGTCGGCCCTCCGAAGCGCCAGAACCCCAAGTCCAGGGAGGCCCCCGGTGTCCTTGAGCAAAAGACAGATCGAGCTGTGCGAATCGAGTCAGTGGGACTTCTCGGACCTGCGCGCCGTGTTTCTCAACTGCACGTTGAAGCGGTCGCCCGAGCGGTCGCATACCGCGGGGCTGATGGATATGGCGGTCGAGATCATGAAAAAGAACCAGGTCGCCGTGGAGGTGCTGCGCCCCGTCGACTACCAGATCGCCTACGGCGTCTACCCGGACATGACCGAGCACGGCTGGGAGCGGGACGACTGGCCCGAGATCCACGAGAAGGTCATGGCGGCGGACATCCTGGTCATCGGCTCGCCCATCTGGCTGGGGGAGAAGTCGTCGGTCTGCACGAAGGTGATCGAGCGCCTGTACGCCAGCTCCGGTGAGCTGAACGAGCACGGCCAGTACGCCTACTACGGCCGGGTGGGCGGCTGCCTCATCACCGGCAACGAGGACGGCGTCAAGCACTGCTCGATGAACATCCTCTACTCGCTCCAGCACCTGGGCTACGTCGTTCCGCCGCAGGCGGATGCCGGCTGGATCGGCGAAGTGGGGCCCGGGCCGTCTTATCTAGATCCGGGTTCCGGTGGCCCCGAGAACGAGTTCACCAATCGGAACACCACCTTCATGACCTGGAACCTGATGCACCTGGCGCGGATGATCAAGGACGCGGGCGGCATCCCCGCCCACGGAAACCAGCGCTCGCTCTGGGAAGCCGGCTGCCGGTTCGATGCTCCCAACCCGGAGCATCGCTAATCGGTATCGGAGAGTATCGTCCCGGCGGCGTGGTAGCCCGGAATGCCCGTCACGCCGCCGCCGGGATGGGTGCCGGCACCGCATAGGTACAGACCGGCGATCGGCGTCTGGTATCGCGCCCAACCCGGGATCGGCCGCATGAAGTACACCTGGTCCAGCGTCATCTGGCCGTGGTAGATGTCGCCACCGGTCAGCCCGAACTCGCTTTCGATGTCGGGTGGTGTCAGGACTTGCCGGTGAAGGACCGCGCCGGGGACGTTCGGCGCGTATTCCGCCAGCGTCGCGACGGTCCGGTCGCCCAACTCATCCCGCATCGCTTCGTCCCATACACCGTCGCTCAGCTCGTACGGCGCGTACTGCACGAGAATCGACATGACGTGCTTCCCGGGCGGCGCGAGCGTGGGGTCGGCCAGAGACGGGATGCTCGCCTCCAGATAGGGTCGCCGGGAGAGGCGGCCGTACTTGGCGTCGTCGAAGGCCCGCTCCAGATACTCCAGGTCCGGGCTGATGGTGATCGAACCCCGCAGGTGGCCGTCTCCCCCCGGCGCGCCCTTGAACCGCGGTAGCTCTTCCAGCGCCAGGTTCACCCGGGCGCACACCCCGCGAAACCGAATGTTGCGAACGCTCCGCAGGAAGCCGGGTTCCAGACAGATCGGGTCGATCAGGTCGAGGAATGTTCGTCTGGGGTCCGCGTTGGAGACGATCCGGCCGGCCCGTATCTCCTCTCCGTCCACCAGCACGATGCCGGCCGCCCGACCGTCCTCGACCAGGACCCGCTCCACCCAGGCGCCGGTCCTGATCTCGACGCCGTGCGCCTCGGCCGCCGCGCGCAAAGTCGCTGCCAGTGCGCCCATCCCCCCGCGCACCCGCAGCGTCTCTCGCACCGCCGGTTCCGGGCTCGCGTGCTGATGGAGGAAAGCGAAGGCCGTGCCCGCCGCCATCGGCCCCTGCGACATGCCAGTAACCCCCAGCGCGCCGAGGGCGCCGCGCAGCAAATCGGTCTCGAACCAGTCGTCCATAAGCTCGGTCACGGTCATTGGCAGCATACGAAGCAGTTGCATCATGCCGCGTCGACCGAGCCGGCGTAGCCGCAGGGCGGTGCCCACGATCGTCAGGGCCCCCGGCCCGCCCTCGTCCAGGAAGTCGATGGGTGGCCGCGCGTAGATCGATTCGAGGAAAGCGCCTGCCAGCGTCACCGTATCTGTGAAGTCCGGCCAGCGCGCCGCGTCGCTTGTCGAGAAGCGGCGTATGGCCTCCGCCGAACGCCGTGGGTCGCGCCAGAGCGTCAGACCGCCCCCGTCCGGGCTTGGCGCGAAGACACAGGGATCGCACGGCAGCAGGTCGAGCCCGTGGCTGGCGAGCTTCAGGTCGTCGACCACCGGTGGATGCAGGCGGCTGAGCCGGTGAGCGCCGAGGTCGAACTTGAAGCCTTCGAAGGTCTCCTCGGTGCTCAGCGCGCCACCGGCATGCGCTCGACCCTCGAGCATGAGTACGCGTTGGCCAGCGCGCGCCAGGTAGGCGGCGGTGACCAGGCCGTTGTGTCCGGCGCCGATGACCACGGTGTCGTAAGCGTCGCTCATCCCCGGTTCACCAATCTTTTAATATGACCTGCGCCGACAGGCGGCCCGACGCGCCCGTGATGCCGCCGCCCGGGTGAGTGCCCGACCCGCACTGGTAGTAGTCTTTGATCGGTGTACGGTAATCCGCCCAGCTGGGTACGGGACGCATGAAGAAAAGCTGATGCAGCGCCAGCTCGCCGTGAAAGATGTTCCCGTCGGTCAGCCCGTACTCCTGCTCCATGTCGAGCGGCGTGATCACCTTTCGATGCAGGATCACGTTCTTCAGGTTGGGCGCGAAATCTGACAGCGTGTCGATCACGGCATCGCCGAACGCGTCGCGCCGCTTCTCATTCCAGCCGCCGTTCAGGTCGTAGGGCGCGTACTGGACGAAGATCGACATCACGTGCTTGCCGGGCGGCGCCATGGTCGGGTCGATCATCGACGGGATCACGATGTCCATGTACGGCCGGCGCGAGAACTCGCCGTACTTCGCGTCGTCGTAGGCCCGTTCCAGGTAGTCGATGCTGGGACTGATCGATATCGCCCCGCGCAGATGCGGTCCGTCGCCCGGCAGGCAGGTGAAGTTCGGCAGCGCGTCCAGCGCCAGGTTCACTTTGCCGGATGAGCCGCGGATACGGAACCGATGGATCGCTTCGACGAAATCGATCGGCAGCTGTCCCGGATCCACCAGCTTCAGGAACGTGAGCTTAGGGTCGACCGCCGATACGACGACCCGAGCATCGATCTCCTCACCGCTCTCCAGCGCGACCCCGGTTGCCCGACCGTTCTTCACCTTCACCGCAGCCACCGGAGATTCGGTACGGATCTCGGCCCCGTAGCGGCGGGCCGCGTCCGCGATCGCCTGGCTCACCGCCCCGGTGCCGCCCCGCGCGAAACCCCACGAGCGGAACGCGCCGTCGATCTCGCCCATGTAGTGGTGGAGCAGCACGTACGCCGTGCCCGGCGACCGCACGCCCAGGAACGTCCCGATGATCCCGCTGCACGCCATCGTCGCCTTCAGCGGCTCGGTCTCGAACCATTCGTCCAGGTAGTCGGCCGAGCTCATCGTCAACAGCTTGTACAGCGCGTAGAAGCGCTCGCGACCCAGGTCACGGAAGTGCTTCCCGAGCTTCACCAGGCGGTAAAGCTCTCTAGGGCTTAGCGAGGTCGGGTCGGGCGGGACCATCCCCAGAAGCGGCTTCATCGCGAACGCCAGCTGGTACATCAGCCGCCCGAAATCGTCGTACGCTTCCGCGTCGGTGGCTGAGTGACGGTAGATCTCGCGCCGCGTCCGGTCGTGGTCGGCCCAGCGTGCCAGGTAGTCTCCGTTCGGCAGCGGCGTGAGCGTGCTTTCCAGCGGCAATATCTCGAGCCCGTGGCTCGGCAGGTCCAGGTCACGGATGATCTCGGGACGCAGGAGGCTCACCACATAGGAGAGCGTGGAGAACTTGAAGCCGGGGAAGAACTCCTCCGTGACCGCCGAACCGCCGAGAACGTGACGTCGCTCCAGCACCAGCACGCGCTTGTCCGCTCGGGCCAGGTACGCGGCGTTGACCAGCCCGTTGTGGCCGCCTCCTATAATGACGGCGTCGTAGCGCTTCCCCCTCGCCATGGTCAGGCCCGCTTCCTCTCGGGTTCGAAGAACGGCTTCTCCACCACCCGGGCCGAGACCCGCTTGCGCTGGTGCTCCGCCGTAACCTCCATCTCCACTCGTGTCCCCGTATCCGCGTGCGCTGTTCGCAGGTGGGCCAGCGCGATGTATTTCTTCAGTGTCGGCGACCAGGTGCCGCTCGTCGCGTATCCCACCTGCTGGCCCTGCACGTAGACCGGAACGCTCGTCCGCCAGGCCACCCCCGGCAGCTGCGGCGGCAGCCCGAATTCGCCGTAGACCCGCTCCAACGAGCCCCAGTCGAGTTCGAGACCCTTCAGCTTCCACTCCGGACCGCGCTGCCACTCCGCCAGCAGCGCATCGCGCCCGATGAAATGACTCTTCTCCAGCCTCACCGTCCAATCGAGGCCGAGCTCGAACGGCGAGGACTTGCGCGACTCGATCAGCGCACGGTTTGCCGGGATGTAGTCCACGTTGATGAGCAGCAGGCCGGCCTCGATCCGGGCGACGTCCAGCGCCAGGATGCCCGCCGGCGTCAGCCCGAAGGGTCGGCCCGCCGCGACCAGCGTGTCCCAGACCGTGTCGGCCGCCGATGCCTCCAGCCAGATCTCGTACCCCAGGTCCCCGGTGTACCCGGTCCGGGAGATCGTCACCGGCACCCCGCCGATGCGCGCGAAAGTGAGTCGGAAGTAATCGAGATCCATCAGGTCGCTGTCGCACGCGTTGCCGAGCACATGGCGCGCCAGCGGCCCTTGGAGCGCCAGCGCGGCGATCGTGTCAGAGTCGTCCTCGACCGTCGCGCGGAGACCTTGGGCGCTCTCGCAGAGCCAGCGCAGGTTCGGCTCTCCGGACGTCAGTCGGAAGGTCTCATCGCCCAGGCGCTGGAGTGTCCCGTCATCGATCACCTTTCCGGTCTCGTCGCACCACGGCCCGTACATCACCCGACCCACGTTGCACCTCGACACGTCGCGCGTCAGCACCCGGTCGAGCAGACGCTCGGCGTCCGATCCGCGGATGGCGTACTTGTAGAGCGGAGACACGTCGATCAGCGCCGCCGAGCTCCGGATCGCCTGATACTCGTGATCGTGGGTCAGCCCGTAAGAGCTGGCCACCACGTAGCCGGCCCAGCGCCGCCAGTTATGACCTTGGCACAAGGGCGCAGTTCTGGAGTGAAACGGTGTACCGCTCAGCATCCGTCGTCTCCTGGCGCCAACCCACACTTTGGGATAACGATCCCCCTCGCCTCGGGGCTGGAGGCCGAGCTCGCGACCACACCAACCGTTGCACGAGAGGCGGACCGCTCTGAAACTGGAAGGCTGAGGCTCTGGTGACGACAAATTACTGAGATGGGCGCCGCTCGGAAAGCTAACCTTCGGCACCATCGCAGGTCGGCCGAAGGCCGTCCTGGCGGATCCAACGGAACTGCCGACGCTATGAATAACCTGGCGAGATTAGTGCAAGGTCGTTCCGGACAGGGTCACACTCCTGGCAAAGTGAAATTGGCCGCTGCTCTTCATTCCCCGGGACTGACGAGTGATCGCTCTACGAACGCATGTACTCGACGATCTTCTGTCCAGTCGTCTCGGACGGATCGACCCATTGCAGATGGAGGCAGAGTCCGTCATCGACGATTTCGAAGCTGCGGCAATCGGCTTCTGAGTCCAGTCCTTCAAGCGGACCGTCAACGATCTCCAGGTGGACGAGGCTGCCGGGTATCTCCGTTTCCTTAGGTCCATTCTTCTTCACGAAGACACGGGCGCCGCCGGAGCTGACTTCGCGTAGTTGACCCGTCCACTCCTGCGGTGCTGCACCGTTCCCGTCCCTTAGCGTTAGGGAAACGTTCCCCTCTGCGCTGACGCGGCGCGTTTTCCGGCGTTCGCGTGTCGGGTCGTCAAAAACGATTACCCTCCTCTCCCGTCCGAGCTTCTTGGCTAACCAGGTGCGGACTCGACCCCATGATGTGAGGGGGCTATAGTCTTTTTCCACGAAGCCCAACCACCAGATCTGATCGATGCTGATTACTTCCTGCACGATCAGCCATTCCAGACGGAAGTACACACGCCCTCGCTCTGACGTTGCCTTGGCAATTCGATCATCGAGTTGGTCCTTTGCGGCCTTGTAATCCTTCTTTTTCGACCTTGTCTCCAGCCTCCGCAGGTGACGCTCGACGTAGGTCGTGATTGCCCCCTTGTTTTCCGGGCAGTGATTGGTGCTGTATTCCGCCGCTTCCCTCAGCAACGTGGCCGGGTCGAACAATTCGTATTCCCTCATCCCGGGTGGCACCAGGCGCGAGCGCACGATCTGTCTCCATTTCAGCAAGTCGAGAAGGACTTGCGCGTAGACTCGCCGCTTCTCGATCTCCTCCTCGGCGGCGTCAGCCTCGGCATCCACGGTCTCGATTAGTTTCTTGGCCTTCTCTGGTTCCTCGCTTTCGCTGTAGACCCGTTCCAGGACGTGCTTGAGCCAGGATCTCGAGTTCGCGTAGCTGATGTAGTAGATGCGGGGGCCTTCCAACTCGTAACGCAGCACCATCAGTCGCCTGTTGATGTTCTTGACGACTTTGTCGTAGTAGTGGGCCAGACCGAACGCCTGGCCTGTTCGGGTCTCGAATATCGTGGCCTTCAGTAGCATCGTGTAACCGAAAGCGACACTCAAGGCGATGAACGTGTTGTCCCAGCGCGCATCGCCGAACTCGGCCAGCGCGAAGAGCACCGCGGAGGCTACGACTACGTTGAACAGCACGAATCTCAGGAACGTCCAGCGCCATACGAACCGCCACCATCGGCCCGTGTGCGTCGTCCGCACGTCGAGAAACGAGAGCATCGTGACGATACCGATGACCAGGCCGAGGTTTATGATCGGGGTCAACCCGAACCGGCGACGCCGCACATCGATGCGGCTCCCCAACCAGCCGCCTCCAGTGCTCACAGTGTCCACGCTTCCGTTCCTGATGACGCGGATGGCAGGCCGTGCCCGATTTTCCATTCCGCTGAACACCATGTTGGTCCGGGGAAGCGGCTTGCCAGGCTTTTCCAAACTGGCGACGAGTCGCTCGCGGAATTGAGAACGCCACTCCAGCGTTTGTGGATCTCCGTCGACCTCGCTGGCCACGCGCAACATATGTTTCGTGGCGTCGTACCCGAGGTCGGTGAGCTCGTCCTGTACTTCTCGCGGTGAGGCCACGCAATCCACTTTTCGCTGGCCCGACAACGAGACGAAGTGTACGCCTTCCAGACACAAGGTCCGCGCGTCCACGATCGTGAACACCAGCGGATCGTACGGGACCCATCCGTGAGCGACCTCTTGCAGTTCACTGCGCAAGGTCCGCATATGTTCCCGGCTACCGAACAGCCCCACAGCGCCCGGTCGCCGCTCCAGGATCTTTCTGGCCGCGTCGCGAATTTCGCCGGGATCCCGATAGCGCAGGGAGAGATAGGCATTTTCCCGGTCCGGGCTGAGCAGACCGCGAAAGGCCAATTCGGCCTGGTCGCCAAACCCTGTGGCCTCGTATACGACGGCGATCGATTTGAATCCTCGCCGCGCCAGATCATCGTAGATCTTTCGCGCACGGACGTCGACCTTGACGTTAGTCCGGAAGAGCCAGCCGCCCCTGACGTTTCCTACGTCCGCGGTCACGAGTGGCGACAGTATGACTACCTTCCTCTCGTCGAGCAGGTCGTCGATCTCTTGCAGGTCCAGGAAGACGCCGCTGTCCGTCGGGCCGAGGATGACGTCGACTTCGTCGGATCGGATCGCATCGAGGATGATTCTCTGACCGGCCTCCTCGTACGGATAGGCGTACATCAGCGGCTCGATGTTTCTCGCTGCGTCGCCGGAGCTTCTGTACTCGTCAATCGCCTCGTTTATGCCGTTGACCATGCGATACCCGGAGGCTGCTTCGCGGTAAACGATCCCGACCCGAAGCGAATCGCCAGCGGTGCCGCCGGTGGGATTCGTGGTCCGGTCTGGGGCCGCCAGATCGCGCTCTGCGGCCTTCCTTCGGCCTAACTGCTCGGATTGGATGGGGACCGCGACAGCGACGGGTTGTGCGGGCAATTGGGGGGTTGTCTGACCTGCGGTAGGTTGTACCGCGGCAAGGATTGGAACGCAGATCGCGCTCAGCGCACGAAGCTTGCCGGGGTCGAGAAAACTTGTGGGCATACAGGGCGTTCGGAAGGGCGATAAGTAGCCATTCCGACTTACTGTAGGTTGCAGCTTTGCGAATCCGGCCCCAGACCGCGCTCGCCGGGGCGACGCCTCATAGAGTAAACGAAGCTAACAGCCGTTCATTCTCACCTGCCCGGGACGGNNACGGCGTTGGTCGCGTGAATCGGCACCGGGTTCTCTTGCCGGCGCCAGTTCTGAATCGCATACTAAGCTGCCCGATTGTCAGCCTGGTTGCAGGCTCTACGCGAGAGGGACCTTGTCCGCCTACGATCGAATTCGTCGGTTGCTGGATGGCGATGACACCGTCGTGCTCGACGGCGGTGTGGGCAGCGAGCTGGTGCGGCGCGGCGTCCGCTGGCGCGGCCACGGGCTGCGCACCGACCCCGAGGCGGTCCGATCGCTTCACGGCGAGTACGTGGCGGCCGGCGCCGATGTCATCCGCACCCGGCGCCGACCTGATCTTGCTGGAAACGGTCAACAGCGTCAGGGAGGTCCGGGTCGGACTCGAGGCGCTCGCGGAGCCGGGCTCCACTGCTGGGTCGGGCTGGTCTGCGACGAGAGCGGTCGGCTCTTCACCGGCGAGACGATGGCCGACGCCGAGCGTGGCCTGGCGCCGCTCGAGCCCGATGTCGTACTGGTCAACTGCATACCGCCCGACGATGCAACGGCCGGGCTGCGTGAGCTGCTCGCCGTTCGGGGCGGGCCGTGCGGCGTCTATCCCCACGCCGGGCGCTTCGATCCGCCCGAGTGGCATTTCACCGACGAGTATCCTCCGCAAACGCTGGCCGACCAGGCGCGGCACTGGGCCGATATGGGTGCCTGGGTGATCGGCGGTTGCTGCGGCACGACGCCGGAGCACATCGCCGCGTTCTCTCGCACCCTCCGTGTCAGTTAACTCAACGGGAGGTCTTCTCCATGTGTGCCTATCAACCCACCCGGTTCAACTTCAAGTGCCCGAAGTGCAGCAACACCGCCGCTGAAGTCGGCGAGATCCGCACCGCCGGCGGCTTCTGGAGCAAGATCTTCGACGTGCAGCATAAGAAGTTCAGCACCGTCACCTGCGAGCGTTGCCGCTACACCGAGATCTACAAGGCGGACAGCAGCAGGCTCGGCAGCATCTTCGATCTGTTCACGAACTAGAGGCAGCGCGGCTCCAGCGAACCGTTCAGTCTCCGCCTTCGCCGCCGAACATCTGCATCATCTCCATGAACGATCGTCGTTCGAAGTCGGCGGGTATGGTGAACTTCTCCGCCGCGACCGGACCGCGTTCGACCGAGACGATCTCGGAGATCTCGTACTGCTGTTCCCAGCCGTAGTCGTACAGCGTCTGCTCCAGGACCGGGAAACCGTGCTCCTGCATGAGCACGAACACCTCCAGGCCCTCGTCCTCTTCCATGCTGAACGCCTCCATGCGTGTCATGAACCCGGCGAACGCGGTAACCAGATCGCGCAGCTCGTTCGAGACCCACGTGCGCGATAGCGCGTCCCCCATACGGATCTCGTAGGCCTCGCAGGTCATCCCGTTGATCTCCCTCGTCAGACCCAGGGCGCGCACCTCGGCCTCATCCTTCTCTTCTGCCTCCAGCTCGTCGCCGAACTGTTCCTGCAGTGTCTGCATGTCCTCGGCCGTGATCTCCAGGTACATCCGCTGCGTCGGCATCACCATGCGCAGCGCGGCCGATTCGAAGTCCATGATCATGTAGCCGGGCATCAACTCGACTTCCGCCTCCACTCGCATCCTGTCCGTACCGACATAGAACGTCAGGTCGGTGACCTGGACTGCCTCTTCCCCGTGCTCATCGGCCAGAGCCAGAATTTCCGCTAGCGGTATGTCGAAGATCACATCGGCAACCTCCGCTTCCTCGGCCTCCTCGTCCGAGTACAGCAGTGCGTTGAGGCCGCTCATCGACACGACGATCTCGCGCTGCTGGATCTTGCCTTCGAAGCTCTGGGCCTGCAGGAGCGCCGGCAGCGCCATGGCAGCGAGGGTGAGCGCGACGATGCGGAGTGGTTTCATGTATCCCTCCAGAAAGGGGGTGACTGATAAAGCTTCGGTTCGCTTTCAGTTCTCGTGTCTGATTGCCTTGCCCGGTGCTGCGGCCTGAACGAACGCGCCTCGCTCGAGGACGAGCTGGCCGTTGACCAGGACGTAGCGCACTCCCTCGGAGTAGCGGGCGGGCTCGCGATAGGTGGCCCGGTCGATCAGCGTGTTGGGATCGAAGATCGTGATGTCCGCGTAGGCGCCGACGCTCAGGCGTCCGCGCTGCCGCATCGAGGGAGCGGTGTCCTCGAGACGCTGCGCCGGCATGATCGTCACTTTGCGCAGCGCTTCCATCAGCGTCAGGTAGCCCTCCTCGCGGACGAATCGGCCCACGGCTCGGGCGAAGGTTCCGGCGCCGCGGGGGTGGCCCTTGCCGTCGACGATGATGCCGTCGCTGGCGACCATCACGTGCGGGTGGCGCAGCGCCATCAGCATCTCGTCTTTCGGGATGAAGAAGGTGATGATAGTGGCGCCTTTTTCACGCCAGTACTCGAAGGTTTCCTCGTTCAGACGCTCGCCCGTTTCGACCAGCATGATCGAGTCGTAGGTGATGCCGCCGAAACGCTCCTGCCAGCCGGGGTCGTAGAGCGCCGACTCCAGCCGCGTGCTGTTGGCCTGGTACGGATAAATGTCCGCCATGATGTCGATGCCGTGCCGACGGGCCCCCTCGATCATATCCAGGGCCGCCGCCATCGATCCGACGCCGGAGGACGCCAGATGCACGACCTGGGTGCTGGCACCGGTGATCGCCGCCGCCGCGATCAGCTCCTGCACCGACTGCACGATCGTTTCGGGGAAGACCGAGCCCTTGTACCGGGAGTGGACGTGGGCGGGGACTACGTAGCGGGAGGCCACCTCGAACATCGCGATGATCTCCTCGTACGACGAGCCCGGCACGTAGTTGATGCCGAAGCCGATACCCAGCGCACCCGCCTCGATCGCCAGCCCGGCGGCCCGCTGCATCTCGGCGATCTGCTCCGGCGTCGCCGGCGCGTAGCGGTCCCGGGCGCCGGCCGCCGCCCGCAGCCCCGTGTGCCCCACCGTCGTGCCGTAGTTGACCAGCGAGCCGTCAGCGGCGAAAGCACCGTAATACGCTTCGATGTCCACCGGGCCGCCGTGCATGTTGATCACCGTTGTGACCCCGTCTTTGATCTTGTAGCGCTGCGGCTCCCGGGCCGGGGTGATCCGCGCCAGGATGTCGATGAACCCGGGCGCCACTACCAGGCCGGAAGCATCGATCACGCGCTCCGCCGTCACCGGCCCGTCGGTGATCCCGACGATCCGCTCTCCCTCGATCACCACGTTGGTCACCCGATCGGTCCCGCTCGCCGGGTCGACCACGCGACCGCGGACGATGGCGATGTCGGCTTGCCCCTGCGCCTCCAGCGAGCCCCCGGCGAATGCCAGCGCGCCCAGCGCCGTAACCAGCGTCTGTCGGATCCGCATCATCGGCCGCCCTCCGGGACCTGGACCTGGAGACTGTGCCGTTGCTCTTCCCAGCCCGTCTCCGGGTAGCGGTAGACGGTGACCAGCTCGTAGTCGCCGGCGGCGAGGCCGGTGATTCGGGCTCGGTAGTCAAAATTGGCGATCACCTGTGGACATATGCCGCCCGTCGATCGGGCGGTCAGCGTCAGCTCCAGCGCTCCGTCTTCTTCCGTCAGCTCGGCGGAGATTTCGTAGCAGGGGTTCGGGGTGCTGATCGTTCCCGCGATTTCCACCGCCGCCGCGGTCGCGCTTTGAATCGTCGGCTCGGTGGGCGCGGCGGTCTGGGACGATCCGGTCACTTCGAAATCGAGCATCGGTTCCTGGCTCCCTCTAAGCGATGCGCTGCTGCTGCAGGGGAGTGTGCTGACGCCGATGGCCATGACAACGGCGGCGGAGGCTAGCGATTGCGTGTTCATGATGATCTCCGGTGCAGGGTGAAACGCGAGCGGGCGGCGGCGAGAACAGATGTTCCCCAGCATCCCCGCTCGGCCCTCTCTTGGTTCTTGTCTTTTTTCGCCTCCGGTGCAAACTTGGCCCCGTTCCCTACAGGCACGAGCGTCCCGGCTCATCCCCCTCCGCCGCTCTGTCCTGCCCTTCGTCCGCCCTGCGGCCGGGGGTCGGTGCCCATTAAGACGACTCTATAACGTTACCCGCCTGGCCCGCGTTTGGCGACCGGGCGGCGCCAACTTGAAAGGAGGCGGCCGTGAGAATCCCGCTGCTGGTCTTGGTGGCTCTCGCTGCCATCGGAATCGCGCGGGCGGAGGCTCAGGAGCTCACGCCCGAGGACGTGCGTACGCTGCTCGAATTCAATCTTTCGGACACGGCCAGCTTCGTGCCTGGCGTCATTATCGTCAAGATGCGTCAGAACCAGGAGCTCTCTGCCAATCAATTGCAGCCGTACGGCCTAGAGTCCGCGGCCCGACAGCTTTCGGGAGGCGAGTACATCTACCGGATTCCCTCGTCGCAGATGCAGGTGATGGGCGCGACCCAGGCCAGGGACGCCACCTTGTCGGCCGTCGAGGCGATGCGGGAGCGAGACGATGTCGAGTACGCACAGCCGAACTACATCCTCCGCATCCTCGACCGCGAGCCCAGCGATCCGCGTTTCACCGAACAGTGGCATTACCGGAACAATGGCACCGGGCCCGGCGAGTCGCCCGGCGGCATCGGGCTGCCCACAGTCTGGGAGACCAATCGGGGCAGCCGGGACGTCGTGGTTTCGATTCTCGATACCGGCATCCTTCCGGACCACCCGGACATAGTCGGTTCGGCCAACCTCATCGCCGGTTACGACATGATCAGCGACCCCGGCACCGGCAACGACGGCGACGGTCGCGATGACGATCCCACCGATCCCGGCGATGCCTGCGCGCCGCAGCCCGACAGCTGGCACGGCACCCATGTTGCCGGGACCGTTGGGGTGGGACGCACCGATAACGCGGAGGGCGTGGCCGGCGTCAACTGGGAGGTGAGCGTGCAGCCCGTCCGCGTGCTGGGCGTTTGCGGCGGCACCATCGCCGACATCAACGACGCGATCCGCTGGGCCGCCGGCCTGACCGTTCCTGGCGTGCCCGATAACCCGACTCCGGCCCGGGTCATCAACATGAGCCTCGGCGCCTCGGGTTCGTGCTCCGTGTCGCCCTCCACCCAGGCGGCGATCGACGACGCCTTCGATGCAGGAGCCGCCGTGGTGGTCGCTGCCGGGAACGAGGCGTCTGACGCCGCGAACTTCTTCCCGGCAAGCTGCGACAACGTGATCACCGTTGCCGCCAGCGACTACCGCGGTCGCCTGGTCAATCGCTACTCCAATTTCGGCGCCACCGTCGAGATCATGGCACCGGGCGGCGACCTGAATCGGGACGACGACGGTGACGGGAATCCTGACGGCGTGCTCAGCATGGTGCAGGGCGGCTACGCGTATTACAACGGGACGTCGATGGCCACGCCCCACGTGGCCGGTGTGCTGGCGCTATGGCTCGCGGAGGATCCCACGCTGACACCGGATCAAATGCTGGCCGAGCTCGAAGCCGCGGCGCTGCCCCGCAGCGCCACCGAGTGCCCGCGCCCCTGCGGGGCCGGACTCCTGAACGCGGTCGGGGGCACCGTCGTCGATACGACGCTTCGCATCACACTGCGCCTCGATCCGGACGAGAAGCTACGGAACGGTGAAACGACGACGGCCATCGCCACCGTGCGGCGCGGCGGCACACCCGCCTCGGGCCTGACCGTGGCCTTTGCCAGCGAGGACACCGACGTCGCCACGGTCTCACCGGCGGCCGCGGTGACCGATGGGGACGGCGTGGCCCGGAGCACGGTGACCGGCGTCTCCCGCGGTGATGCCAACATCACCGCCACCGTCGATGGCGTCACCGCCTCTCAGCCGGTGGAAGTTCCGGACCTGGCGACGATCGGGATCGTGGCCCTGGCGCTCTTGATGATCGTGACCGCGATGCTCCGTCGGCGCCGCAGGAGGGCGGCGCTCAGGGCCTAGCCGTGCTGTCACGCGCCGCGGGTCTCCGGTTCGTCTCGATCGTCGCGACGTTCGCCGTCGGCGTCGCCGTTGGCTTTCGCGACGAGTTCGTGGGCCCGCTCCTGCTGCCGCTTCGCGTGCTGACCGCCCGAGCCGTTCTGGTGATCGTCCAGGGCGCTGGCATCGATGCCTTCCGCGACGTCAGCGCCCTCTACGGCCCGGGCGGTTTCGCCTACCAGATCTCCCGCGGCTGCCTGGGGCTGGTTCCCGTAGCGTTCCTGGTCGTTGGCGTTCTGGCTTATCCGGGAGAGCGGCGCCGAAAGCTCCAGGCGCTCGCCGTCGGCGTGCCGGCCCTATTCGCCCTGAACCTGGCGCGGCTGGTTCACCTCTTCTACCTGGGTGTGTACCGGCCCGACCTCTTTTCGTTGGCGCACCAGCTGTTCTGGCAGGCCGGAATCGTCGCCGCCGTCTTCCTGGTATGGGTGGCCGCCATCGGCTACCTGGAAACCAACGGCCGGCCGTCCACTTCGGCGGGGTAGGGGATCCCCGCCAACTCCGCCAGCGTGGGCGCCAGGTCGACGGTTCGTACCGGCTCATCGCTGATGCCGGCCGTCACGCCAGCACCGAACAGGATCAGCGGCACGTACCGGTCGTACAGGTAGGGCGAACCGTGGGTCGTCGCGTCCCCGGACCAGTTGGTCCCCGGCTGGTACCGCACGACCAGGCCGTAGCGCGCCAGGCGACCGGCCAGGCGGTTCGGATAGTAGCTCCGTTTGTAGAGCGCCACGAACGAATCCGTCGCCTCACGCATCAGCTCCTCGACCGTCATGACGTCGGCGATGATGTCGAGGGCCTCCAGCGCCTCGACGATCCGCGCCCGCCGGTCCCCCGCGCTCGCCGCGTCCCCCGCCGCGAGATATTCCCGCGCCAGACGCCGCATCGCACTCAACTCCTCGGCGGTCGGCTCGCGCCCGGCGTCGCCCCGTTCTTGCGCGTAGGCCGGCACCGGTGGCGTGCCGTGGTCCGATGATAAGGCGAGTACATAGCCGCCCGGACCCACGGTCCGGTCCAGGTGCCCGAGGAAATCGCCCAACAATCGATCGACGCGCAGCAGGTTGTCCAGCTGTTCCAGGCTGTTCGGACCGAAGGCATGCCCGATGCGGTCGTTCTGCGACAGCCCGATCGCCAGGTAGTCCACCGAGCCGCGGCGGCCCAGCGCCAGCGAGTCCACCGCCGCCCGGGCCAGCCCCAGCGTCGCCACGTCCAGCGCCGGAGTATGGTCCCACCAATCGTAGAATTTCCGCCGGTCGGCCCGGTCCTCCACCTCGGCGTGGTAGCGGTGCGGAAACGCGACGTGCGCGCCGTCCCACTCGTAGCCGGCGCTGTCGTGCCGGGCCAACGAGCGCAGCCGCTCCGGCACCTCGCACTCCCAGATCGTATCCGCGTACAGAACGGGCAGCGCGTTTCGGTTGAAGCGCTCGACCCACCCCGGGTACTGCCGCATATAGTACGTGCTGGTGACGAAACGCCCGACGTCGTCTTCGTACCAGTAGACGTGACCCTGCACCTGGCCGGTCAAGGTGATCGCCGTGGTCGGCTTGGCGGAGATCGATACGACCCTGCCGCCAGCGTCCGACGCCTCGAGCCAGTCGGCCACCGCCGTCGCCTCCAGATTCGCCGGCGAATAGCCCGTTCTTCCCGGCACACCCAGGAGGGCTTCGCCGCCGTCTTCCACGCTCTCGATTCGGACCCGCTCATCGTCCACCCACGAGTACCAACGGTTCGCCACTATCCCGTGATGCGACGGGTAACGGCCCGTCGACAACGTCGCGTGTCCCGACGACGTCCACGTCTCGCCGTGATCGTGGACCGCGCGCCGATAGTAGCGCCCCTCGTTGAGCAGCCGCCGAAATCCTCCCGTGTACAGCGAGTCGTAGCGCTCGAACAGTTGGCCCGGCAGCTGGTCCACCGACACCAGCACCACCAGCCTCACCACAGGCTCCTCCGCTTCGCGCGCCGCGGGGCCGCCGCACCCCCACCCCAGGCTTCCCAGCAGCGCCAAGCAGGCGGCCAACGCCGCCGGAGCGCTTCTCTCGTTCCAGTTCATCGGGCAGTCAAGTTCGAGGCTCGAACGCCTACGGTCAATCGGGGGCCCTCGGCATCCAATCCGCTGACACGGCGGAGCAGGGAAGCCGCTGGAATCTCGCCGCTCCCACCGCCGCCGTCCACCCCCCACCCCCCACTCCCAACCGCCTGCTTCCCCTCCCCGGGGGTGGCGAAATCTGTGCAATCGTATAGATTGGCTGAAATAATAAATCCGGCATCACACGTTCGTGACGGGTTACGGGACAAATGTTCAAATGGGAGGGGAGTTAGCATGCAGACGTACGATTTCATCGCCCAGGTCCAGCGCTTCCGCCATGAGATGGGCAACTACGTGCGGGAGATGGACTGCGAAGGCGGTCTCGATCTTTCGTCACCCGCCGATGTCATGAGCTACTGCAAGGAGCACGACGTCAGCTCGATCCGCCTCTGGTTCACCGACATGCTCGGTTTTCTCAAGTCGTTTTCGGTGACGCCGTCGGAGATCGAGGGGGCGTTCGAGGAGGGAATGGGCTTCGACGGATCGTCGATCGAGGGGTACCAGCGGATCCAGGAGAGCGACATGGTGGCGTTCCCGATCCCGTCCACCGCGCAGGTCGTCCCGTTCGAGGTCGGGGGCTCCCGGGCGATCCGGATGTTCGCCGGGATCCGCAACCCGGACGGCACGCCGTACGCGAGCGACCCGCGGGAGGTGCTGAAGCGGAACCTGGCGCGCCTCGAGCAGCAAGGTTTCTCCCACATGAACATCGGGCCGGAGGCCGAATACTACTATTTCCGCGACGAGCATCGGCCGGAGATCATCGACCGGGCCGGCTATTTCGATGTCGTTCCCGTGGACATGGGGGACGATCTGCGCGAGGCGACGGTGTTCGCCCTCGAGTCGATGAGGATACCGGTGGAGTACGTGCACCACGAAGTCGGCCCCAGCCAGCACGAGATCGATCTGAAGTACCAGGAAGCGCTGGTCATGGCCGACAACCTGCAGACCTACAAGTGGCTGGTGAAGGAGATCGCGCGACGCAACGGCGTCCACGCCACCTTCATGCCGAAGCCGCTCCTCGACGAGAACGGCAGCGGGATGCATACGCACGTGTCGATATTCAAGGACGAGAAGACGAACGCGTTCTATTCCAAGGACGAGAGCTACCACCTCTCGCCCGCGGCCAAGCACTTCCTCGCCGGCGTGCTGGACCACGCTCGGGAGATGGCGCTGATCACCAACCAGTGGTACAACTCGTACAAGCGACTGGTGGTCGGGTTCGAGGCGCCGGTCTACATCGCCTGGGCCGAGCGGAACCGGTCCGCCCTGGTCCGCGTCCCGATGTACAAGCCCGGCAAGGAAGACGCGACGCGGATCGAACTGCGCTTCCCCGACGCCGCCTGCAACCCGTACCTGGCCTTCGCCACCATGCTGGCCGCGGGTCTCGACGGGCTCGACCGCAAGCTGGATCTGCCCGATCCGATGACCCGGGATCTGTACGAGCTGACGTCGATGGAGCGCGAGAAGCTGGGCGTGAAATCGCTGCCCCACGACCTCTACGAGGCGGTCATGGTGGCCGAAGAATCGGAGCTGTTGGCGAAGGCGCTGGGCGAGGTGGTCTTGGCCAAGATCGTAGAGACCAAGCTGGCGGATTACGACAAGTTCCGCACCTACATCTCGCCGCTCGATATCGATCTGCACATGGAGCTCTGAGGACTGCGGACTCCTGTCGTGGAAAAGGCCGGTCGGTCCCGACCGGCCTTTTCCAATCATACCGGAGTTCGTCTCAACGTCGTCGACTCACCGCGGCAACGCTCCGACCCCGAGAATCCAGGCGTTGGCGCGTGATCAGGACGCCGTCTTGCTGAAGCGGCTCGAAGCGAACGACAGCAGCCCCGCACCGATGCCCGCCAGGGCGAGGAACTGCGGCCACAACGCACCGAGGTTCGTCCCCTTCAGAAAGATGGCGCGTACGATCTCGATGTAGTGGCGCACCGGGTTGACCAGCGTGAGCCACTGGAATAGCTCGGGCATGCTGCTAACCGGAAACATGAACCCGGAGAGCAGGATGGCGGGCATGAAGACCAGGAAGCTGGCCATGAACGCCTCCTGCTGTGTCTTCGAGATCGTCGAGATCAGCAGCCCCACCCCCAGCCCGGATAGCAGGTACAGCACGCTGGCGCCGAAGAGCAGTAGCAGGCTGCCCCGGAAGGGGACCCCGAACCATATCAGCGCCACCGTGGTCACCAGCGCCAGGTCGACCAGCCCGATCACGGCGAAGGGGATCGTCTTGCCGGCGATCAGCTCCACCGACGCCAGAGGGCTCACCCGCAGCTGCTCCAGCGTGCCGATCTCCCGCTCGCGAACCACGGCCAGGGAGGTCAACAGCAGGCAGACGAGAAGGATGAGCGCACCCACAACCGCGGGGACGTTGTAGTTGCGGCTGGCGAGATCGGCGTTGTACCAGGCGCGCTCGCGGAAATCGACCGCTATGGGACGCGTAGGGGCGTATTCGAGGGCGTAGCTCTGAACGATCCGCTCGGCATAGCTCTGGGCCACCGAGGCGGTGTTGGAATTGGTTCCATCGATTAGCAGCTGGACCCTGGCCGGGCCGCCTCTCTCCTGCAGACTGCTGGCGAAGCCCGCCGGGATCTGCAGGCCGAGAATGGCGTCGCCGTGGTCGAGGGCGCGGACGAGATCGGCGGGGCGCTGCGAGCGGCCCGAGACCTGGAAGTAGCCGGAGGCGGTGAGCGCCTCGACCAGCTCTCTGGAAGCCCGCGTGTTGTCGTGGTCGACCACGAAGGTCTTCGTCTTCCAGAGGTCGGTCGAAACCGCGTAGCCGAACACGATCAGCTGGAAGATGGGGGCGAAGAAGATCACCCGGACCATCCGCGGGTCGCGGAAGATCTGGCGGAACTCCTTCGCCACCATGCCCAGCACGCGCTCGAAGCGGCCCCGCCAGCGGCTCATCGCGCGATCTCCTTCTTGAACACGCGGATGGCGGCGGCCAGGCCGACGACCGCGAAGGCGATCATCAGCAGCCCCTGCACGCGGAGCACTTCGACGCCCACGCCCTTGAGGAAGATTCCCCGCGTCACCACCAGGAAATAGCGGGCCGGCACCAGGTACGTGATCGCCTCGAGCGCCGTTGGCATGACCTCGATGGCGTACATGAAGCCCGAGAGCAAAAACGCCGGAAGGAAGGTCAGGATCATCGCCATCTGCGTGGCGAGGAGCTGCGAGCGCGAGACCGCCGAGATGAAGATGCCCAGCCCCAGGGCGCCGATGAGGAAGGCGGTCGATAGTATCATCAACAACGCCGCGTTGCCGCGGAACGGAACGTCGAACAGCACGACGCCGATCACGCTGACCACGACCACGTCGATCAACCCGATCGCCACATACGGCAGCAGCTTACCCAGCACCACCTCGCCGCGACCCACCGGGGTCGCCGCCAGCTGCTCCATCGTGCCCCGCTCCCATTCCCGGGCGATCGTCAGCGATGTGAGCATGGCCGCGATGATCATCATGATCACGGCCACCAGGCCCGGGACGATCATGTTCCGGCTCAGCAGCTCCTCGTTGTACCAGACCCGTGTCTGGCTCTCGATCGGGGTCGTCACCCGCTCCCCCTGGAACAGGACGTTCCTCGAGTACGACTGCACTATGGCCCGGGCGTAGCCCAGGGCGATCGTGGCCGTGTTCGCGTCGCTGCCGTCGACGATCGCCTGCAGCCGCGCCGGCCGGCCGGCCCCCACATCGCGCGAGAAGTCGGTCGGGATCACCAGCACGATCCGGACCCCGCCACGGTCCAACAGCCGGTCGATCTCGTCCTCATCCTCCAGCTGCTTCCGTATATCGAAGTAGCCGGACGAGCGGAAGGCGTCGATCAGCTCGCGACTGCGGGCCGAGCCGTCGCGGTCCAGCACGCCGGTCTCGATGTTCTGCACGTCCCAGCTGATCGCGTAGCCGAACAGGACCAGCAGCAGCACCGGGAGCACGAAGGCCATGATCAGGCTGCGGATGTCCCGACGCAGCTGGATGACTTCCTTGCGTGCCACCGCCAGCAGCCGTGTCCGGTTCAGCATCCCGGCATCACCTCAATCGACGGGGGCGCCGCCGGCGGCGCGGACCCGGGCCACGAAGACATCCTCCAGAGCCGGGGTGATCCGCTCCAAACCGGAGAAGCTGACCCCCCGCTCATCCAGGTGGCGGCGCAGCCGCTCCTCGGCGTCGGCGTCGCTCTCCAGCGTGACGTGCAGCTCCCGACCGAACATGGCCGCGTCCACCACGCCTTCAGCGTGCTGCAGCGCGGCGACCGCCCGGGGAGCGCTGTCGACTCGAATCTCGAAGATCGGCTGCTCCATCCCCTCTCTCAGTCGCGCCGGCGTGTCCAGGGCGATGAGCTGACCCCGGTTCATCAGCGCCAGCCGGTTGCAGTACTCTGCCTCCTCCATGTAGTGCGTGGTGACGAACACGGTCGTGCCGCGATCGGCCAGCTCGTAGATCAGGTCCCAGAAGCTGCGCCGGGAGATCGGGTCCACGCCCGATGTCGGCTCGTCCAGGAAGAGGATGGGCGGCTCGTGGAGCACCGCGCAGCCCAGCGCCAGCCGCTGCTTCCAGCCCAGCGGCAGCTCGCCGGTGAGCCGATCGACCTGATCGTCCAGGCCGGCCATCTCGACCACCCAGTCGCGGCGCTCGCGACGTCGATCGACGGGCACACCGTAGAGCCGCGCGAAGAAGGCGATGTTCTCATCCACCGTGAGATCGGCGTAGAGCGAAAAGAGCTGCGACATGTAGCCAATGTTCCGCTTGATCGCCTCGGCCTCGGTCATGATGTCGAAGCCGGCGACGCTGCCCCCGCCCGCGCTCGGGAGCAGAAGGCCGGTGAGCATCTTCATGGTGGTGGTCTTGCCGGCGCCGTTGGGCCCCAGGAAGCCGAAGATCTCGCCGCTGCTGACCTCGAAGCTGACGTCCTCCACCGCCACGAAATCGCCGAAGCGCTTCGTCAGGCCGTCGGCCACCACTGCGGTGTCCCGGCTCATCATGCCCTCTCCTCGGCAGCGTTCGCGTCGGCGCGGGCGATGCGATGGATGAAGACATCCTCCAGGCCCGGCTCCGCCTCCTGGAAGCCGGACACCGTGAAGCCCCAGTCCTCCAGCGCGCTCCGAACCGCGGGGCCGTCACGCTGCGCCGAGCTCACCATGACGTGAAGCTGGTCCCCGAACACAGCGGCGAGCTGGACCGCGGCGTGCCCGGTCACCGCCTGGCGCGCCTGCCGCACCCGGTCCACCGTTATGACCAGCAACTCGCCCTCCATGGCATCCACCAGATCGTCGGGGCTGCCCAGCGCCACGACCCGGCCGCGATGCAGGAAGGCGAGCCGATCGAATCGCTCCGCCTCGTCCATGTAGGCGGTGCTGACGATAGCCGTGACGCCCTCGGCGACCATGTCGTGGACGATCAGCCAGAGGTCGCGTCGCGAGATGGGATCGACGCCGAAGGTCGGCTCGTCCAGCAGCAGGATCTCGGGCTGATGGATCAGCGCGCAGGAGAGCCCCAGCTTCTGCTTCATGCCGCCGGATAGCGCGCCGGCCAGGCGGTCGCGAAACGGGCCGAGGTTCGAGAAATGGAAGAGGCGCTCGAGCCGCTCCTCTCGCTCGCCCTTCGGGACCTCGAACAGGTCTGCGTAGAACGCGAGGTTCTCCATCACCGTCAGGTCGGTGTACAGGCCAAAGCGCTGAGACATGTACGCGATGCGGTGCTTCACTTCCTCGGGGTCCTCGACCACGCTGGTGCCGCCCAGCCGTGCATCGCCCGAGCTCGGCGGCAGGACGCCCGACAGCATCCGCAGCGTGGTGGTCTTGCCCGCGCCATCCGGACCCACCAGACCGAACAGCTCGCCGCGCTTGACATGGAAGCTGAGACCGTCCACGGCCAGCACGGGACCGAACCGGCGCGTGAGGTCGTCCGCCTGGACCGCGACGTCCCTATCGGTCGTTGGCATCGGCCAGCTCGAGCCGGACGTCCGCCGGTATCCCCGGCTTGAGGTCGAGTCGGGCGTCGCCGACGATCTGCACCTTCACGGCGTAGACCAGCTTTACCCGCTCCTCCTTCGTTTGCACGTTCTTGGGAGTGAATTCCGCCTCCGAGGCGATGAACACCACCTCGCCCTCGTAGATGTTCTCGGGATACGTGTCGGTGGTGATGGTCGCGGGCGCCCCCAGCTTCACGGCGCCGATTCGGTCCTCCTTCACATAGATCCGAACCCAGCGGTCGTCCGGGTTCATCACCGTCAGCACCGGCGCACCCGGTGACACGATCTCGCCGGGCTCCCGGTGGCGGATCGTCACGATCCCGTCGAACGGCGCGACGATCGTCATGTTGGCCAGCGTCGCCTCGATGGCTCGCAGCGCGGCCTCGGCCTGGCGAAGCTGCGCCCGTTGCGCCTCGATCCGCTCGCGCCGCGGGCCCCGCTCCAGCAGTCGCAGCTGCTCCTCGGCCTGTTCGTTCTGGCTCTCGGCCACCTCCAGCGCCACCTGCGCCTTGTCCAGCGCCTCCCGGCTGACCGCGCCGCCTTCGAACAGGTTCCGCGTACGTTCCAGGTCGCGCCGGGCATCGGCCAGACGTTGTCGGGCGGCGTTCAGGGCCGCACGGGCCTGGGCGACCTCCTCGGACCGGAATCCGCTCTGCAGCTCGTCGAGCAGCGCGTCGGCCGCCTCGACCTGTGCCTGGGCCTGGTCGCGCCGCGCCAGCATCTCGGCACGGTCGAGAGCGGCCAGCTGGGCGCCGGCCTTCACGCGATCGCCCTCGCGGACCTGCACCGACTCGATCCGTCCAGTCGCCTGGAAGCCCAGTTGGCCTTCGGTGGCTTCCACCGTGCCGGAGGCGGCGAGCTCGCCCTGACCGTTCCCGCCGGAGGCGATGAGCCAGACGATCAGAGCGGCGACCACGGCGACCCCGACCGGGATCGCCAGCTTCAGCTTCTTGTTCATCGAACGTTCTCCAGATTCTCGGCGAGCCACTCGGGCGTCAGTTCGCCCAGGGCCCGGGCCAGCTCGACGCGAGCGGCGATCTCGGCGTGACGTGCCTCCACCAGAGCGGAACGCACGCGCATCAGGTCCGCCTCGGCTCGCAGATAGTCGGTCTGGGTTCCGGCGCCCGCCTCCAACGACAGCAGCTCGATGCGGACCACCTCGCTCTGATGCTGGACTCCCTCCGCTACCGCCTCCACCCGGGCCCGCGTCTCGAGCGCGGCGTTGAGCGCCGCGTCGACGCGGTCCGCGATCTCCAGCTCCGCCAGCTGGAGCTCCTCCCGGGCGCGCCGCGCCCGTGCCTCCGCCGTTCGGGTCGCGGCGGAACGCCCGCCGCCGGTGAACAGCGGATACGAGACGCCGATGCCCGCCTGCCACTCGGCCGTCAGGTCGCCGCCGAAGCCCGAGAAGCCGAGGTACCCGCCGAACAGGCTCAGCTTCGGGATCCAGGCGGCAATCGCCGCGCGCCGTGCGGCTTCGGCCGCGATCACCGCCTGTCGACTCCGTTCCAGCTCCGGGCTCGCCGCCTGGGCCCTCGCCACCAGTTCGGCGCGATCTTCCAGGTCGGCGGCCGGCGCTAGGCTCAACGAGACCAGACGGGACGCGCGGACCGAGTCGACGGGCACGTCGATCAGGCGGCCCAGTTGCCGCTCCGCCAGATCGAGCCTGGTGGCGGTGGCCACCCGGCCGGCCCGCGCATCGGCCAGGGCGGCCTGGACGCGGAGAAGCTCGACTGCCGCGGCGCGCCCCTGTTCGAGAAACTGCCGGACCCGACTCCCCTCCGCCTCCAGGGCGGCGATCCGGCGGTCTTGGGCCTCGAGCACGCCGTGGGTCGCCAGTATCTCCAGATAGACGCGGGCGGTTCGGGTGATCAGCGCCATGTCCGCGGCCTGACGGGTCGCCCCGGCGCCGACGGCCTCGGCTCGAGCGGCACGGATCCGCGCGCCCCGCGCGCCGCCATCGTAGACCGTCCAGGCGAAGGAGACGTCGCCCCGGATCAGCGTCTGGTCGAATTCCGGTGGAGTGCTGATGTCGAAGCCGTGGAGCGGCGCAACCAGCATCGGCTCCTGGAACCGAGTCAGGTTGGCCTGCGCCCGAAGCTCCGGCCAACGGTCGGCGGTCGCTTCGCCCACGGCGGCGGCGGACGCTTCCTCGCCGGCCCGGGCGGCGGCCAGGCTCGGGTACGTTTCCCGCGCTCGGGCCACGGCCTCGCTCAGCGTGAGCCGCTCGACCGCAGACGCCTCTTGAGGGCGTGCAGAGAGGTCCGCCGCCGACGCGGCGGCTATGAAGACGACGATTGCGACGGCAGTTGTCCAGGCACGTCGCCCTCTCGACTCCGTTCGGTCAAGATCAGGGCGTTTCATCGTTAGTCGATCTCCGGGTGTTCCGCGCCCGCGCTCTCCGCCTGGACGGAAAGGGCGGCGCGCACGAAAGTCACCACGCTCGCCACGAGATCCGTGCGCGTCTCGGGCTCCTTCAGGTCCAGGGCGATGCCCTCCCTGAGCATCCGGCGCGCCAGCGCCAGCCACAACGGCTGCGCCGCTACGCTCAGAGCCATCAGCTGGGGATCGCCCGGACGGACGGACCCGTCCTCCTGCCCCTCGCGAATCAGCGAGGCCAGCAGACCCACGTTGGCCTGCATCGTCCTCAGGCCCACCTCGGGAACCGGGCTCGAGCTGAGCATCACGTGCACCATTAGCTGCGGCAGCTCCGGGTGCTCGAACAGGATCTCGAAGAACGCCCGGACCATCGCTTCAATCCGATCGAGCGGGGTACCGGGCCCACGCGTCGCAGCCTGGAGCCGCTCCCGCGCCGGCTGGACCAGGCTGGCGGCCACCGCCTCGAACAGCGCCTGCTTGGAGCCGAAGTGGTAGGTGATGGCGCCCAGGTTGGTGCCGGCCTGGCGGGTGATGGCACGGACCGAGGCGCCGTCGAAGCCGTGACGGGCGAAGAGCTCGCGTCCAGCGCGGACCAGGGACTCGCGGGTCGTATCATTCATACGTTTGACTCCCTTCAAACGTTCGTATGATACCGCCCTCCGCGCTCCTCGTCAACCCTCTTCTTGTCTCGTTCTTCTCCTCGCTCGCCGGCCTTAGTGCCCGGGCGCTTCCGCCCCATGACTCGTCGGCTCCGAGTGCAGGGCTTCGGCGTAGTGCACGAACTCGACGTAGGCGGCCACGTAGGCTCGGCCCGCCTCGACGCTATCCTCCGCCCTGGCCTTGAGCCGGTACGTCCGCTCGAACCGCTCCCGCAGGCCGTGCTCCACGTGTTGCACGACCAGCGCCACCAGCGAGTCCACCGAGCCTCGCTCCAGCGCTTCGTCGGCCGCAAGCACCGCCGGGTTCGTGACGCTCCCCGCAGGCTTGAGCCCGGTGTAGGGTGCGCCTTCCGATTCGCGGTGGAGCCGGACCAGCGTCTCGAAGAAGTGGGTATCGGCCAGCTCGCGGGCCTCGGGCCCCAGGGCCCGGACCTTCACGGCATGACGGAACGCCTGTTTGACCTCCGCCTCTTGCGCCGGCGTCACCCACTTGAGCGTGGGCGTCACGTCGCCGCTGCTCAGCGCCTGGCGCGCGGCGGCGACCACCGGTCCGTCCAGGGTGTCGCAGTGGGTCCAGGCGGCTCTGGGCACGGTGAGGAGAGACGTCCCGATCACGGCCGCACCGAGCAGCGCGGCCGCCTTCTTGATTCGGTTTCGCGTCATTTTCTTCCGACCTTCTCTTCCAGGTGAGCGCCCCTATCCGACTTCGCCGGCAGCATGATCTCGTTCACGCTCGCTGCTCGAGATCCTCGAGCGGTCGCAGGCGAAACAGGTCCCAGATCAGGATGACGAGCCCGATGAGGAACAGCCCGCCAAGGACGACGAGGATCGCGAACCAGAACCGCATTTGCGCTTGCGCCGTCATGTAGCCCATCCCCATCACGCGCTCGATGTAGGTCTGCAGAATGCCCGCAACGCTGAACGCCAGCGTCATCGCGATCATCGTCAGGCTGGTCCACCAGAACGCCACCACGCCGCGGCTCTCCTTGAACGTTTCCACCCCCTTGAGCTTCGGGATCGCGTAGTAGAAGAACATCAGGTTCAGCAGCACGTAGGCCCCGAAAAACGCCAGGTGCCCGTGCGCCACGGTGATCTGGCTGCCGTGCGTGTAGTAGTTGATCATCGGCAGCGTGTGGACGAACCCCCAGACCCCGGCGCCGATCAGGTGCAGCACCGCCATGCCCGTGGCGAACGTGTAAACCACCCGGTTGTTGGTCTGGATCTGTCGCTTGCGCATGAAGCGCATCGCGTCCAGCAGCATCAGCACGATCGGCAGCGGCTCGAGGGCCGAGAAGATGCCGCCCACCCAGAGCCAGTAGTCCGGCGCACCCAGCCAGTAATAGTGGTGCCCGGTCCCGGCGATCCCGGTGAACAGGAAGAGCCCCAGTTCCACGTACAGCCACTTCTCCACCACCTTCCGGGGCACACCGGTGATCTTCATCAGGATCCACGCGGTGAGCGCCGCCGCCACCAGCTCCCACGCGCCCTCCACCCACAGGTGGATCACCCACCACCAGTAGTACCAGTCGATGGTCAGGTTGCGGTAGAACGGGAGGTTGAACAAATACATCAGCGCCAGGAAGACCAGCCCCCCCAGCAGCGCGCCCTGGGTGATCGTGAACCGCCGACCGCGGATCATCGTCATGCCCACGTTGAACAGGAAGATCAGCGCGCCGACCACGATCAGGTAGTCCAGCGGGTGAGGTATCTCGAGGAGCGGGCGGCCTTTGGTCCAGCCGAACACGAACCCCACCACCGCCGCCACACCGGTTCCCGCCAGGATGATCAGCTGCAGGTAGGCCAGCCTCGGGCTGAATATGTCACGCTCCGTCTCTTCCGGCACCATGAAGTACGTGCTTCCCATGAAGCCCAGAAGCAGCCACAGCACCAGCAGGTTCGTGTGAATCGCCCGCGTGGTACCGAACGGCAGCGCATCCACCAGCCACTGCGGCATCGTGAACGCGTAGCTGGCCGCCAGCCAGATCCCCACCACCACCTGGAGCAGGAACAGGGGGAGGGCAACCAGGAAATACGGGTACGCCACGCGCTGTGTCCGATATGCCAGTTGCATCGTCTTTCCCTCCTTCCGTTACGAGCTCCGCGTGGCGAGGAAGCTCGCCAGCTCGTCCCGTTCACGCTCCGTCAGCGGAGGCCGCGGCATCGTCGCTTCCGGGTCCACCGCCTGCGGATCCGCCAGGATCGATCGGATCGTCTCCTCATTCAGCCGCGACCCGACATCGGTCAGGTCGGGGCCCGCCGAGCCGCCGGTCCCCTCCAGCGTGTGACAGGCGAAGCACCCTTTCTCCCGGAACAGGTTCGCGCCCGCGCTCACCCCCAGCGACACCGCCCGGCCCGCTCCGGACCGGAACTTCTCGTCCTGCGGCGGCCACTGGTTCGTGTCTATTTCCGCCGTCCAGGCGAGGAAGGCGACCAGGTCGTCCAGCTCCTGTTCGCTGACCGCCAGGTGCGGCATGTGCCGCCACGTCGTGTACTTCTCCGGCGTGCGCACCACCGCTTTGATCCCATCGCCGCCGCGCCGCCAGTGGACGTGCGTCAGGTCCGGCGCGTAGTAGGAGCCGAAGCCCAGGATCGTGTGGCAGTCGTTGCAGTTGTACCGGTGCCAGACCCGCTTGCCGGCGACGACCTGCTCGTCCAGCCGGTCCGCGTGGGTCAGCGTGGCCACCTGACGATGCGTGTCCACCGTGAGCCCGACGAACAGGACGAGCGAGACCAGGGTGCCCACGTAGAAGATCCACCGAGCTGTCTTGTCGCTCATCGACCTGCCTCCTCTCTGACGAGCCCGTCTCGGGCTGGCTCTCCGTGGCTGGAACCGAGTCCCCGGCCGGATTGGTGGTGGTGCCCTTCGACCGGCCGCGGCCAGGTTCCCAGCTTCGGAGGGTTGTGGGACTTCCCGTATGCGAGTGACGAGAGGCAAGGGGTGTGCCTCGCATCGGCCGCCGCGGCATGCGTTCGCCCGGGTCGGCCGGCCCCGGCCGCATCGTTTTGCGACAGCCGGGGACATCGTGCCAACGGTCAAGACGTCTCAAACGCCAATGAGACGCGTTATCGGTGGAACGTCTCGGGGGGGTGGGTGCGCTTCCGGCGGGAAGAGGATAGGCGGGGGTTGGCGGACCAGGACGGATCTCCCGCTGCCCCCACGCCGCAGGGTCCGGTTGAAAACGGGCGTGAGGATCAGAGTCGAGGATCGGGCCTGCTCGCCCGGGGGTTCGAGCGCCACCTCAGGCGCGTCGCATCAGCGACAGCACCTCCGCCCGCAAGCTCCGATCCACCTCGAACTCGCCGCAGAACGACGTCGTCACCATCGTCGCCTCGTCCTTGCTGGCCCCACGCAGCTGCAGACACGAGTGCTCCGCCTCCACCACCACCGCCACGCCCCGCGGGTTCAGGTGCTCGACCAGCGCATCGGCGATCTGCCCCGTCAGCCGCTCCTGCAGCTGCGGCCGCCGCGCGTAGACGTCCACGGTCCGCGCCAGCTTCGACAGGCCCGTCACCACGCCGTGCGACGGCAGGTAGGCCACGTGCGCGCGACCGCTGAACGGCAGCAGGTGGTGCTCGCACATACTCGAGAACCGAATGTCCCGCAGCAGAACCGCGTCGTCCCCCTTCTGCTCCTGATCGAACTTCCGCGACAGGTGGATGCCGGCGTCCTCACCCAGACCGCGGAACATCTCGCCGTACGCCCGGGCCACCCGCGCCGGCGTGTCCCTCAAGCCCTCACGATCCGGGTCCTCGCCCAGCGCCAGTAGCATCTCGCGTACCGCGCTCTCGATCCGGCCCTCGTCGATCTCCGGCAGCGGGTGGCCGTTTCGTCGCTCGTTCTCGAGTGCGCGCCCTGGCTCGGCCGCCTTGACCTGGCCGTTTCCGTTGCCGTTCCGCCTGATCTCGATCAGGCTCGCCACCTACAGATAGAGGGTGCCCACCCGGCCGGCGCCACGAGTTGCGGGACCTGCAGGCTGATGATGAGTTTACCATGACGAGTAAGGCTGCGAGTCTTGTTCATCGAGTCTAGGAATCGCTGGAGCCTGTGAGCTCGCGCCGCGGTGGGCGATGGCGGGGGCTGGACGCTTTGGGTGCGGGGGTTGAGCCGTGAGTGAATCGATGTCGTCAGCGAATCCGGTCTTCACGATCGGCCATTCCACCCGGAGCACCGACGAGCTGATCGCGCTGTTGAACGAGCACGGCGTGGCCCGGCTGCTCGACGTTCGCCGTTTTCCGGGCTCGCGCCGCCATCCCCATTTCTCCCGGGAGGCGCTGGCCGCGTCGCTGGGCGCCGTCGGTATCGAGTACGCTCACGAGCCCGGTCTGGGCGGCCGTCGGAAGGGCCGGTCCGACTCGCCCCACACGGCCTGGCGGGTCGCCGGGTTCCGCGCTTACGCCGACCACATGGAGAGCGACGAATTCCGCGCCGCCTTCTCGCGCCTCGTCGATCGGGCCGAGGCGAAGCGCACCGCGATCATGTGCGCCGAGGCGACACCCTGGCGCTGCCACCGCCAGTTGATCGCCGACGCCCTGACCGCCCGGGGCCATGAGGTCCTCCACATACTCGGCCCCGGCCGCACCCAGCCTCACGCGCTCAACCCCGCCGCCCGCCTTCTTCCCGATGGTCGCCTGCTCTACCCTGCAGACGGCGACGAGCAGATGAAGCTCTTCGATCCCGACGAACCAAGTCCCACCGACTGACCAACACTCCGTATTTCCCCGAATCCCCGAATCCCCGAGTCCGCTTCAACGATTCGGAGAGAACTCGAAGTTCCCCCAATCAGAATCCCGACCTCCCACTTCCCCAAGTCCCATTCCCGAAAAATCCGATTCCCGAACTCTAACCTCCCGTATTCCCAACATCGAAAGGCTTCACCCGCGGCCAGGCATGAACCACGAACGCCGCCGCGGCGATCGCCTCCGCGCTCCGCCCCGCCAACACGTAACCGGGCATCGGCCCCAGCGTCGTACCTGCGACCACGCTGAGCACCCCCGCGTTCAGCGCGACGAATGCCAGCCAGGCCGCCGCCACGTTCCCCCGTTTCGGGCCTTCCGGAAAGCGCGGCAGGATCCAGAACGCTACGCCCATCGTCAGCTGCACGATCCAGCCCAGCACCAGCATCTCGACGTGGGCGGGCAGGGTACGCCAAGCCCCGCTCTCCAGGTTCAGCCCCTTGTCGACCAGGAGCAGCGCGCCGATGATGAACCCCACCGTCATGTGAAGCAGGGCGGCGCGAACGAACCAGCGGCTCAGGCGTGGCATCTCACTTCGCCTTCACCCGGCCCCAGATCGCCCCGACGAACGTCAGCCCGGCGGCCAACTGGAGCGCGCCGGCGGCGATGAGCAGCGACCCCGTGAAGCTCCCGGGCGCCCGCGCGTGGAAGGGCTCTGCCGGAGTCCGAAGCAGAATGCCGGCATTCAGCAGTATGTAGGTGGCCGCGATGGCCACCGCGCTCCCCCTCGGTCGTTCCCGCGAGTGTCTTGGGAACATCCAGTAGGCGACGCCGAAGATCATCTGCGTGATCCAACCGACGGTGAACAGATGAACCGAGGTCGGTCCCAGGTACGCGGTCACCGTCGGTAGGGACAGGGCCGAGCCCGCTGCGCCCACCACGCTCAACAGGAGCGCGGCCATGAAGTACACCAGGGCGGTCTTGATGAACAGCCGGGTCAGTGTCGGCATCGTCGCTGCAGCCCTCGCCCGATTCGGGGTAAACGTCCGATTCTATTCGTTCCGGCCCCAACCTAAGCCGCGCTGTAAAAGCGGGTCAATCTGAGGCGCGACGGCTTGGTTCGATCCCCGTCGGTGAATAGATTGTCGTATGCTTCCTAGCAGATCTCTCCTATTCGGGAGCGCGGCGGTCTTTTGGCTGCTCGTGCCGGCTGCCGCGGGTCGGGCTCAAGAGCCGCCCACCCCTTACAGCGAAGCCCTGCAGCTCATCGAGGCGGGCGATACCGTTGCCGCCATCGGCAAACTGGTCGAGACCAACCGCGAGTTCCCCGACTTCGGGCCCGCCTACCTGCGTCTCGGCTCCATCCTGAGCGCTCGTGCCGGCGAGCTGGAAAGCAACTTCCCCGAGCGCAGGCGCGCCCGGCGTCTGTTCGAGCGCGCCCGGGAGCTGATGGGCGACGACCCCGAGCTGCTGGTCGAGTACGGCTTGCTGCTGCGCCGCATGCAACTCAAGGGCGACGCGGAGCGGGTGCTGCAGCGAGCCGCCGACGCGGCGGCGGAAGAGGCGTCGACCATGTCGCCTCACGACCGGGCCGAGCTCCATTACCAACTGGCCCTCATCTACGAGGCCTGGTGGGAGGACTGGAAGAACCTGGTGATGATCCCATCGTCCGCCGAGCCTGTCGCGTGCTCGGCCATCCGGCAGACGCCGGTGCTCGAGGGATCGGGCGGCAACGTCACCCACTGGGACGCGTCGGTCATCTGCCCCGAGCGCTGGGCCCAGCAGCTCGACGGCCTCGTTCACCTCGCCGATCTCAAGTCGAACGAGCGGGAAAGGATGGTCGAGCATTTCCGCCGCGCCTTCGAGATCGACCCGACGTTCACCGATGCCGCCTTCCGGCTGATGGGTCACCTGGCGGAGGCGGACGAATGGGAAGCGTACATGCAGGTCGCCCACGAGCTGGTCGCCCGGCTGCCCGAGAGCTCCCGGGCTCATCTCTTTCTCGGCCTCGGGCTCCACCAGGTCGGCCGGGAGAACGAAGCCGACACCGCGTTCGACGCTGCCATCGCCCGCATGTCGGAGGAGGATCGGGCGGTTTTCGAGGATATCACGCCGCTCCTCGGCGAGTCGGGACGCGACCTCTATTGGAGCGCCGACAGCGCGGGACGCGCCCGGATCCAGCGCCTCTTCTTCGCCTCCAGCGACCCGCTCTTCCTCACCGAGGCCCGGGAGCGACGCCTCGAGCACTATTCGAGGCTGGCCTGGGCGGAGCTCAAGTTCGGCGACCCGGCCCGCGGCCTGCGCGGCTGGAACTCCGAGCGGGGCGACATCTGGGTCCGCTACGGCCGGCCCTGGCGCATGTACCAGTGTTGCTATGGCGGCAGCATCACCTCCACCGGTCGCACGGTGGAGGGCCGTCACGAGTACTGGGGCTACGGGCCGCGGGGGCCTGTCTTCGTCTTCAGCCGCCAGCTCACCTATCGCTACGCCCGCCTGACCGAGGTCGCCAGGTACACGGCCGACCAGATGCGGATCGGCCGGCCGCAGATGTATCGGCCGAAGATGATCACCGAGGTCGTCGACTACCCACACCAGATCGCCCGCTTCCGCGGCAGCGAACCGGTCTACACCCGGGTCGAGATCTATTCAGCGCCTCCGGTCGCCGAGCTCGGCGTCGTTCCCGGGGCCCGGATCGAGACCGGCGCCTTTCTGTTCGATGCCGCCTACAAGGAGCTGTGGGCGCGCCGACTCAGCGTCCCCGTCGACGAAACACCGCCTGGCCTCAGCTACACGATCGAGGTGCCCGCCGGCAAGTTCTACTACGGCCTCGAGGCGCGCCGCGAGCTCGAGGACCAGGAAGCCCGTGCCCTCGCCCGGGCCCGCGACTCGCTGGCCGTCCCCGGGTTCTCCGACGGCGGACTCGCCGTCTCGGACATCCTGATGGCCGACGCGGTTCGCGCGCTGGCCGAGCGCCCCACCGTCCGGGACGACCTGCGCATCTGGCCGAACCGCTCGCTGCGCTACGATTCCAGGGACCCGATCAGCGTCTACTTTGAGGTCTACGGCGCCCGGGCCGACGACGATGGCATCGCGCGCTACCGGGTCGAGTTCGCCGTCGAGGACGCCGAGAGCCGTAACCTGGTGCAGCGAGTCGCCCGGGGGATCACACAGCTGTTCAGCCGCGGGGGGGAGCAGGAGCCCGAGGTCAGCTGGGAGCGTGAGACCCCGGTGGTCGATGGCCGTTCCGTCGAGTACCTGAGCGTCGAGCTGCCCGACCTCGACCCGGGCGACTACGCCGTGCGGGTGAAGATCACCGACCTGGTCAGCGGGCAGGAAGCGCTGGCGGAGCGGGTGTTTCGGGTGATTGACGGCGGGTAGGCTCGGAAGGTACGGAAGAATGGTCAACTCCCACTGATCAACTCTCAAGGTGAATGTGCCAATGTTCACATCCGATATCCAACTCCCAAATAGCTTGAGAGGTGAAAATTGGATGTGAAAATTGAAAACTCGATTTCAACGTTTACCTGTGAACATTGAGCCTTCCACCCAGCCCAGCCCGCGCCGGCACCTCGAGGGAACGACCACCCCCTTTTCTCGGTAATACTCTCCGAAGCAGCAATCCGCTTCCGGCCCCCCAAAGACCCGCCTTGCCAGCAACTTCTGGTGATCTTGAGTCCTAAAGCGTTGTCATATCGTAACCTGAAGGCTGTGGCCGCCTGGCTGGCACCCGGCGGCGTCGTCCTCTTCGCGGCCGTGCTCTTCGTCAACTACGGTTCGCCGGCGACGCTGGCGGACCTGGGCCACGGCTACGCCTACGCTGTTTTCGGAACCGCCGCGCTCCTCGCCTGGCGCTTCCACCGCAGCCGCGTCCTCGCCGCCGTCCTGGCCGTCGCCTTCGCCGAACGGCTGCTGCGGGTCACGGCGGCGGATGACCACACCCGAACGGTCTATGCCGCCATCGCCTTTCTCATCCCGTTGACCCTGGGCTTCCTGGCCACCTCCCGGGACCGGGGGCTCCTGACCCTGCGCGGGATGACCCAACTGGGCGGAGTCGTCGGGCTGGTTCCCCTGGTCGGTGTGCTGCTGGCGGTGGCTCCGGGCCCGATGGCGGACTTCTTCGGGTACACCGCTCTCGAGTCGGTCGCCACCGAGTGGGTGGCCTTGCCCCAACTGGCGCTCATCGCCTTCGGCGTCGGCATCACCCTGGTGACCGGGGCCGCCGTCTATAGAGGCAAGACGGTGGAAAAGAGCGTCTTCTGGGCGCTCATCGCCACCTTCCTGGCGTTGGAGGCTATCCCGGGCTCGACCGTCTCCAGCCTCTACTTCGCCTCCGCCGGTCTCATTCTCGGCCTGTCGGTCGTCGAGACCAGCTACAGCATGGCGTACCGCGACGAGCTGACCAACCTTCCGTCGCGCCGGGCGCTGCCCGAGCTTCTCATGTCGCTGGGCAGCACCTACTCCATCGCCATGGTCGACATCGATCATTTCAAGAAGTTCAACGACAAGCACGGGCACGACGTGGGCGACCAGGTGCTGCGGATGGTGGCGGGCCGACTCAAACGGGTGACGGGCGGCGGCAAGGCGTTCCGCTACGGCGGTGAGGAGTTCACGATCGTCTTCCCTGGAAAGTCACGCGATGAGGCGCTCCCCCATCTGGAAGCGCTGCGTCAGGATATCGCCGACGGTGCGTTCACCGTCCGTCGCGGCGATCGGCGCAAGGGTGCGAAAGGCCGCGGCAGGAAGAAGCCCAGGGGTAAGAAGCTCTCGGTCAAGGTGAGCATCGGCGTGGCGGAACGGAACGGTCGCAACACCACTCCCGAGCAGGTCCTCAAGGCAGCGGACAAGGCGCTCTACCGGGCGAAGCAGGCGGGGCGCAACCGCGTCAGCGGGTGAAACTGCTTCAATGTTCGATGTTCAAGGTTAAACTCCCGAGTCGAATTTCCAATGTTCACATCCAATTTTCACTCTTCAAGTGAATTGGAAATCGAAAATTGGATGTGAACATTGACATATTCGACTTGGAAATTGAGAATCGAATATTGAACCTTAACGCTGTTCTACCTCGTATGCAGCTCGACGATGTCTCCGTCCTCTAACACGTGATCCTCTCCGACCCGCTGACCTTCGAACCGACCCGACGAGCCCCACAGCCGACCGTAGGTGAAGTTCTCCAGGATCTCCTTGTGGATCTTCCGGGCCAGATCGTGCACCGTGCTCCCTTCCGCCAACACGAACGGCTCGGTCAGGTCGGGGTCTTTGCCCGGCTGCTTGGTGAACACCCGGGTGATCTTCATCACCTCGAACAGCGTCCGCTTGAACCCGTCCAGCCCCGCACCGCTCTCGACCGAGATCGCCACGATGGGGAATCGCTGTCCGAACATCCCCTGCAGGTCGGCCAGGACCGCGTCGGCGCTCTCCGCGTCCGCCTTGTTCCCGACCAGCAGGGTCGGGATATACACCTCGAAGCCCTCTCGCTCCTCCGGCTCCGCCCCCATCAGCACCACGTCACGCTCCTCCAGCGAGTCGACGACGTATTCGATCTGCAGCACTGTCGTGTCGTCCGATAGATCGGCGACCAGCACGCACGCGTCTGCCCGGCGGATCAGCTCCGGCAGCCAGTGCACGCTGAATTCCTCGGAGTGGGCCGGCGCATCGATGAGCTGGATCTGGATGTTCTCGAACGGCATCATCGCTGGCGCCGGCATCTGCGTGGTGAAGGGATACTCGGCCACCCTCACATCGGCGTGGGTCACCTTCGCGATCAGGGCGGACTTGCCGGCGTTGGGCGGTCCGATCACCGGGACCTGCCCCGCGCCCACCTTCTCGATCACCCAGTGCGGAACCTGCCGGGCCGCCGGCGCCTTCTTCGCCTGCTCCTTGATCTGCGCCATGCGCCGCTTGATGTCCGCCTGCAGCTTGTCCGTGCCCTTGTGCTTGGGGATCACGGAGAGCATCTCGCGCAGCGCTTCCAGCTTCTCTTCCGGCGTGTTCGCCTGCCGGTACCGCTTCTCGGCCGCGTGGTACTGGGGTGTCAGGTTCGCGGGCATGGCATCTTTCAGTCGATCCGGGGGATGTTCATCTTAAAAGGTGAGGCCGGACACGGCGACTCGCAATATTGCCGCTAACCGCGAGCCTGACGCCTCGGCCTCTTCAGGACGTTGCCTCGGCTCCGGCGGCACCCTAGCTTGACATTCCGAGCCGCGCGAGGTAAGGGCAAGATGACTCGAAATACGCCCAGCACCGGGTTCACGCTCGAGATCGGCGAGCGTGTGTATGAGCTGTCGGAGGCCGAGTTCGCCGGCGCGCTCTACGATCTCGCGGTCAATCTGATGTTCCACAAGCTCGTCGATCGCGTCACTTGCATCCTCGAGACATCCGAGAGCGAGCTCACCGGCTCGGGCGGCTCCCACTTCGATCCCCTCTGCGTCAGCCTCTACCGGCATCTCAAGGAGGACCGCTGCCATGGCCCGGCCTACGAGGGGATGGGCGGCGATCCCCAGTCTTTCCGCATCCACTCGATCAAGGACGCGCTGGCCGCCGTGGCCTTCTATTTGAAGGCCGGCGACTCGGTGCCCCACTTCATCGTCGGTCGGCCGGATCGCGACCTGCTGGTGGTCCAGGATCGAGGTCGGCGAACGCAGGTCAATGTGGGCGATGACAGGGTGGTGGCGCAGCTCGAGAGGCTCATAACGCACGGCAGATAATCGCGAGGCTCACGGCGGCCAGCGCCGATCGAAAGCGCCTCGAACCCTCAAGACGCCGCAGCGAGCTCGTCCTTCCTCAGCCACTCCTCCAGTTCGCGCCGCGACTGCCGGTAGCCCGCCCGCCACAGCTCCTCCCCGTGGGTAAAGTCCAGGCTCGGCACGTTCACGCCGATCTCCGGCTCGATGATCAACACGTCCGGCCGGTCAGCGTAACGACGCGCGTCAGCCCGCCACTTGCAGTCCACCGCGATGCCGAACGCCTGGCCCAGCATGCTGCCCAACCCCAGGTCCCGCGGACCGCACGCCGCGCAGGTGCGGCAGAGGATGCCCAGCACCCGGTCGGCGCCACGCCGGAACGCGACATCGACGGGGACGTTGTCGCTCAGCGCTCCGTCGATCAGCAGGCGCCCATCCGCCGATCTGACCGGCGGCAACAGCCCCGGCACCGCGCAACTGGCCACAATCGCATCGATCAGGTTTCCGCTCTCCAACAGATAGGGTGCCCCGGTGCCCAGATCGGTGGTGACGACCACCAGCGGCACGGCGAGCTCCTCGAACGTCCGCGCAGGGAGTCGATCGGCCAGAAAACGGCGCAGGCGCCGGGGACTGAAGACGCTCCGGGCCCGCGTCCACTTGCGGAGTAGCTGCCAGTTGAATCCGAACAGATCGCGCCGTCTCACCTTCGCCCATTCCCGTAACATGTCCCGTGGCGATACGCCTGCGGCGAAGAAGGCGCCGTTGATGGCTCCGACCGAAGCGGCGACGACAAGGCCGATCTCTACCTCGAGCTTCTCCAGTGCGCGCAGGAAGCCGGCCTGTACGGCCCCCTTGCTGCCGCCGCCGCCCAGGATGAGTGCTGTCTTTACATCTTTTTCCATGGTCTGTCTTACGGTTGTCCGGGCCGTCGCGGGAGGGCGGCGCCCC
>JABAHS010085954.1_pt1 | contig 89352 bp, 108 predicted proteins | sample 7062111 | NCBI WGS metagenome assembly JABAHS01 (sample SAMN14534600, study PRJNA622989) | marine sediment metagenome | biome: marine biome [ENVO:00000428]; feature: marine pelagic biome [ENVO:01000023]; material: deep marine sediment [ENVO:00002113]; isolation source: pool of 4 deep marine... | reverse complement strand
TCGCAATAGCACAGGATTGGGTAAAGTATCCTATAAAAGAACCTACAAAATACATGGAAGTTGATTGGTCACCATTTGTGCAGTTTATTAAAGACAGACAAAGGATGATTAGATAAAATTGGGCAATGTTTATGCTGTCGGTGTTGGTCCTGGCTCCTCAGAATATCTGACTGACAAGGCAAAGAGGGTTATCAAATTATGTGATATAGTAATTGGTTACAAGTATACATTAAAAACAATTCAAGATCTGGTAAAGGACAAACAAGTTTATGAAATTACTATGAAGGACCAAGAAGTTACTTACCAAAAAATTAAACAGACTGCTAGAGGAAAAATGGTTGTGGTTCCATTTACGGGTGATGTTAGTTTTTCTGAATCAGAGGTGGTAGACAGGTTAATTGAAATTTTTAAAGATGTTGAGATTATCCCTGGTATTAGCTCAATCCAAGTTGCAGCTGCAAAAGCAAAAGTGCCTTTAGACAAATCCAAGGTAATTACATTGCATGTATCTACTTCCATTGAAAGAGAAAAGATAGAGCTACAAAAAGCCTTAATCGATGGATTTAGTGTGATTTTAGTTCCTAGGCCTTGGCCTAGTGAACCAAAAAAACACTTTATGCCTTCAGAAATTGCATATTATCTAAAAAGAAATGGTTTTGATACCTCAAAAATGAAAGTTCGTGTCTTTGAGGCCCTTACAACTGAAAGAGAATCAGAATTTGAGGGAGTGGTAGAAGAATTAGAGGGAAATGAATTTTCTGATCTGTCAGTGATTGTTTTCAACAACCACATTTTAGATTCCTACAGGAATTATTGAATTAATTCTGAAACTGATTTCCACCCTGCTTAATAACTTGTGAAATAGATTCAGGGAAAATATATCCGTCTAATCTCATCCAAGGGTAATCAGGATCTATCAATCTATAAAAACCAGCCTCCTCAAAAGTCACCGATACAGATTTGCCTGATGGAATTTCTCCTGTGTTTATTCTACCATCAAAAGTAAATTCACAGTCTTTTCCTGCACTGCCTTCCGGGACGAAGCTAAATCCTTTTGGCAGATCTGCTCTTACTTCACTACAAATATTTCCAGATAAAAAGTTGCTATGAGTTCCTCCCCCACTTCCACTGACAATTCTGTGTGAAACATCATCCTCATTTACAATAGTAATTGTCGTTCCGGGTTTTACTGAAATTCTATCCTCAGAGAAGTATTGTGAAACAGTAGTTTGGCCAGTTTTTACTCTTTGACTATATCTTTCAAATGCGTCAATATAGTTTTGGCCAAATGATTGGGTAGATGCACCTTGTAGAATCTTTAGAATTTTTGTTTGTGAGGTTTTCTTTTCAGATGTAGTCGGTTTTTCTTCCAGTATAAATTCCGATATTTTTGACGTGTAGATCACCTTATATTCTACATTGTTTTGTGTAATTTTTCCAGTAAAACTGTATACTGATCCCTGTGTACTATCTTCAATCAGTCTTCCAAAAAACCTAACATCTATCTGATTCCCATCTGATGCCTCTGCTTTCCCAATAATCCTCAAAAATTTTCCATCGCGTAAAAATGATCCACTTAGATCAGTAGAATCATACTCCTTTGTATCAAGTGATACAAAACCATCATCTATTGAAAAGTTAATTCTTGAACCGGTCATACTTTTAGAAACTAGACCAAAATCAATTTCAGAGAATTTTATAAAATCATCTGATACGGCAAACCCTGAACCTTCAGTCAGAAAGGCACTGTTTGTAAAATGAGACGCAAAAGCTGAATTAAATAAAATTCCCAAAATTACCATAGAAAATATAACAATCATGAAAACTATAGTCTTCATATATTCTTCTGATTCTAATTTGGTTTATAATTTTCTACTAAATTTAATTAGATTATTTCGGTAGTTAGTATAAACACTTGCAAGTAACGGTCTCTTGCCAAACCAATCACTAGGTTTAACACTGAGTGTGGAATCCAGATAAGATTGGAGTTTATACACCTAAAATTTTTGTGTGGGAGTCGATTAGAAATCCTGTTACGTTGTTTTCTTTATTCTTAGAGATCAAGGGAAAAGAAAGAGTTACAACGTAATTGAACGTCATTAAGTCTAAATTTCTTCGGGTAATCCTATCTCACCCTGTTGTACCATTTCTATCATACTAAATTCAATAAATCCTCCCATCAATAACAATGCCACAACAATTCCTATCTCTATTACAGTTATCTTGATTACAGGTTTAAGATCAAGTTTTTTCACAATCATTTGAATTAGAATAAAACTACGAGATATGCCAATGGAGTATGCAACTAATTCCATTATTCCAAATGGAGAGAGATAAAGTATTGCAAGTGGTGGTACTTCTGCTATCAAGGGATTGAGAGTCGAAAGGGATGCAAAGGCAAATCCGGTAGACCATGCAGCAAACAAACCCCATGCAACACCAAAGCCTGGGATAAACATTGGAAGTGCAATTGATGTGTTGTGTGTAAATATTCCAACAGCATCTATGTCTTTTACTAATTCCTCGAATTCTTTTAGAAATTGTTCAGCTTCTTTATCATTGACTTCAGATATAGCTCCTATTTGAAAAGCTCCAGAAAATACTCCCATAAAAATTAAAAATACCACAATTCTATGTTTTAAATTCACACTGGCTGTTTTTCTAAAGAGTATTTGAGGTTTGGGTATGTAGCCAGATTTAATTAAAACAGAAGACAGTTTTTTGTTGTGAAAAAGGAGATTACTTATGCTCTTGATTATGCATTAAACAAAGGCTTTCAGATTCACCCCAATGCGTTTAGACTTTTAGAAAATTTAGATGTGAAGCAGTTAGAAAAGATCATCAAGGAGATTGTCAGGGAAAAGAAGAAGCAAAACCTCTATCTCATAAACCAAGATGATTTGGAATTGTTTCTTGGAATTAAGACAGATGAAACATTAAGAAGCGATTGCCAAGTAGAGTACGATCCTACTCCGAATATAACCTCTGCTGAGGGAGTAAATGGGTTTGGGATGCTTTTTTCAAGTAGGTTTCTCAAGTTAAAACAGATAATTTTAACTAGGCCTGAGGCCAAAATGCTCAAGCCTATTAGTTCGGTTTTATCGGAAAAATCAAAAAACGACACCTATGTTTGTGGATTGGTAGTCCAAAGAAGTAGTGAGCGAAACGTTTCAAAGGTAACCGTGGAAGATCCTTCAGGCTCAATGGAGTTGGTTGTCTTCGATAAGGATCTACAGGCCGTTGCAGATTCACTGATGGTTGACCAGTTTGTTATGGCTAGGATTGTAGCAGGTAAAAACGGCGGGTTTATTGCAAAAGATTTGATTTTTCCCGATATTCCAGATCATCATTCAAACAGATCCGAAACTGAAACCTATGCGGTATTTTTATCAGATCTTCATGTTGGAAGCCAGTATTTTATGGAAGCAGAATTAAATGCACTGGTCTCTTGGCTTTCTGAACCTGATCCAATAGCTAGAAAGGTTCGTTTTCTGATTATTGGAGGTGATGTTGTGGATGGTGTGGGAATTTACCCAAACCAAGACAAAGAGTTAGTTTGTCAAACTGTAGATGAGCAATTAGAAAAACTTGAGAGAATTATTTCGAAAATTCCAAAAAACATCAAGGTAATCATATCCCCCGGAAATCATGATCCTGGAAGACGCGCCCTCCCACAACCGGCACTTCCTCAAAAATATAATACGAATCTTTGGTCGCATGAAAACATAATTCTGGTAGGAAACCCAGCTATAATATCCCTTAATGGAGTTAAGGTATTGATTTTTCATGGCCAAAGCATTGATGATATAGTAAAGACGACTCCTGGACTAAGTTATGCAAAGCCCGCAAACGTAATGAGGCATTTGTTGAGGGCAAGACATTTGAGCCCAATTTATGGGGGCCAAACACCAATTGCCCCCGAAAAAGAGGACATGTTAACTATTGATGAGGTACCAGATATTTTCCATGTAGGACATGTTCATGTTGTTGATCTTGATTTATACAAAAATATTCTTTTAATAAACTCGGGAACATGGCAAAAACAGACGCCTTTTCAACAGTCCGTGGGTGTAAACCCCACACCTGGTATTGCTGTTGTTGTAAACCTCAAGACCTTCAAAGTTTATACAAAAGACTTTCCAGCCTAGACCATATCCTCTAAAGTCAAATCTTTTTTGAAAGTCTCTTTTATTAAATCAGGCGAGATTGTAAGTTTGAATTTTTTTGTTCTGCCATGTATTCCTTGATGAACTATACGACCAGAAATGATTCCAGATAACTCAATCTCCCCCAACATTTGTGTTACTCTCCTTTGTGTTAGCTCTTTCTGTCTTACAGATTTACAGAGGTCCTTATAGGTAGAATATATTTCTCCTGTAGAATTACCGTTTGCTCTCATTACTGCTAAAATAAGGAGTTTTTCATGAAGTGGATACGATTGTAAAGCAGTAACCTCTCTATGTTCCTCTATCTTCTCAGAAGCCTCTCTAATATGGTCTTCAGTAACTTGTTGGCTTTGTCGTCTTTCGGCTATTTCGCCTGCAACTCGAAGTAGATCAATTGCACGCCTAGCATCCCCATGTTCTCTTCCAGCCATGGCTGCACATAGATTAGTAGCAAATTCAGATACTGCATCTTCTATAAACGCTGATTTTATTCTCTCCTCTAAGATCTGTCTTAATTGTTCAACTGTATAGTTTGGAAAGATTATCTCCTCCTCACCAAGGGTGCTTATTACTCGAGGATCCAGTCTCTCTTTAAAGGTTAGATCATTTGAGATCCCAACTAAAGTTAGTGAACCATTAGGAAGACGTTCATTTGCTCTTGTTAATTGGTATAATATATCCTTGCCTGTTTTTGAGACAAGATGGGCCAAGTAATCAATTTCATCTATAACAAAAATTGCATTAAGGTGGTTTTTATTGATATTATTAAGAATCCTTTTGAAAACCTCACTTATCGCAAGTCCTGTTGAGGGCAAGTCATCTTCTTGTAACTCTAATTGGCGGCCAAAAGTAACTAACAAACCATACAAAGTTGTTTCCTCTTTTGAATTGGCATAAACTAGTTTTATTGGAAAGTCAGACTTTTCTACTCTTTCTTGAATTTTGGTAATTACTTTTTTTACCACTAAAGTCTTTCCAGTACCAGGCTTTCCATAAACCAAGAGATTTGATGGACGTGATGCTTTCAATATAGGGAGAAGAGAGTTAGTAACTGCCTCCAGTTCTGAATCCCGATAATGAATAATATCAGGCATATAGGTAAAATGTAGAGTATCTCTATCCTTGATCAAGGTTTTAGCACTTTCTGCTGCATCGAGTAATCTGTCTATTGGGTCAGACAACTCTCACACCTACATTTCGCCTCAATACGAACATATCGATTAATCTAGATTTTTACTATAGGATTGAGTAGTTATTCTTATTTAGTTTTCAATTAATTATTTTTAGTTGTTAATTTCTCAAAAAAAAATTTGAATAAAGATCTAGTGGAAATATCGGTGTGAGGGTATAAACTAAATTAACTTGCTGTTAATTACCTGTTAAGATTAACTAAAAAAGAGCAAATTTTGACCCCTTTATTTCCACTCCAGGCGTTAAAATTCATGTTAACAATGTTAATATCCAGATTTGACCCCTTTATTTCCACTCCAGGCGTGATGTTTTATCTAAAAAGAAAAATAAATAATTAATTAAATGTTAACTAGAGGTTTTGAGCTAGGCATAGTCTACGCAGTCAATCTTAACAAAGCAGTTTGTTAACAAATATCACTGGATCATTTCAAGTGTTAACTGGTTAACCCTCAAGATCACAATCATGGGTAGAAAAAGGATACGTATTGATATGGAAGATGTAGACGGTGCACGGTATGATATAAAATTAGACGGAAACGTGACTAGAGAAAAGGTCCTGAAAATATTTGAAATGATGGATTTGATGAATATTGAGGAACAAAACCAAAACAACAAATCCCTAGATTCTGTAGGTGGCAAAATATGGCACATAATCGATAAATACTATCCTGTAGGCAAGTTTACATCCACCAACATACTTGAGAAATATGAAGATGAATACAACGAACCTGTAAAATTAAGTATAATTTCTACCTATCTAGCTAGATTTACAAATCGTGGAAAAATCGATAGAGCCAAACAAGGTCGTGAATGGCGATATCAAACTATTAGGGTGGCACAAAGACAACCTGACAGTTAATTTATGACTATTTTACGTAAAACCAATTCAGCATTACCCATTAACACTTTAACATAATCCCCCTTTTGGAGGTCCATAAATTGTCTAAATTTCTTAGGTATGGATATTGTTCCTGCTGATGTTATCTTGACCAAAACTTCGTTCTCAGGCTCCAATATTAATATAATAAATCTTTAATCTATTTAAATATTATTTTATATTTTTATAAATATATAACAAAAATTATGGTTCCGTTACACAAATTGGGTGCAGAACAATAAGATACTAAACTATATTTAAGCGGCAGAATTTAACAAACCTAATCTTTCTTTTCCTTTCTCTGAAATAATATATGTATATGGTTTAGATTCAGTATTTCTAGTAACCAATCCTTCATCATGCAACTTTTTTAATAATCTAGAGGTATGTTCTCTACTTCGTTTTAATGTGATTTGTATATCACGTGATGTCATAGGGTTTTTTGTGATTAACCTTAGAATGTGTTCTGTGATATTATCAGGCTCATTTTCAAGAGTTTTGACTTCATTAACCTCAGATACATATGGTTTTTCCCCCTTGGATTTTTTTACAGATTTTTCCTCATTTTTAGTTATTTTTTCTAAAATATTTCTTAATTCTTCATTGACTTGTGAAGATTTGGTATTATCCTGACCAACCATTTCCATTGCGTCTAGGCGTATTTTCATATCGATTAACTGTCTTTCATAGTATTCTAACCGCTCTAAATGAGCACGATCAAGACTATCAGTTTTTGTTTTTATAACAGGCGCAAGCCTGTTAACTAAATAAAAAACTAAGATACCTCCTACAAAAGCAATTATCACACCAATAACCAATTGGAAATCTGATATCTCTAAAGGCATCACAAAATTTAGGCATAAGTTGTGATTTATCGTGATTGACCAATAAATTTTCACAATTTACATCAAGAAATCAATAACTATAATCACACAATATCAAATGGAAAACAACAACCACAATTTCAAACATCACATTGTACAAGCCTGTTTTACTAATCTGTCTATCACAGATATCACTTCTTCTTCCTGTTCTGGAAAAATATCACTATCTTTTATCACAGAAACCTGCTCAGAGAGTTTTGATATCACATCAATATCATCAGGCAAAAGGATGCCTAAACCACGAAAAAGAATAATTGTATAGTAAAGTGCGCGTAATTTCTCTCTACACTGACCGACTTGCCTATAGTAAGCTCCTTTTGTTACTCCTAGATTTGTTTCTAGAAGATTTCTCTGATTTAAAATAATTTCAATTTGTCGCTCTGTAAACAAGGAATTTTTTATCATTTTCCTAATAATATTATTAAATTTGTAAGACTCAAACTCCGTCAAAGCTATACAGATCGGTATACAGCATACCACTTAAACTTTAAAGGATATATCTTAAACCTGATTTTGTGCGCGGCAAAACTGAACATTACCTTGTTTCTGAATTAAAGAAAAGAGGAGCAATATTTTTTGTGTTAATTGATTCCGAAGATTCCCAATCTGAAAAGGCCACTAAGCTAGCTAGACAAGTAGAAAAGCTCGGCGCTTCAGCAATTTTAGTTGGAGGTTCATCAGCAATGGACCAAATTGAAATGGCAAAAACAGTCAAATCTATAAAGAAAAATGTAAAGATTCCAATAATTCTTTTTCCCGGAAATGTAACTGGGGTAGTACCTCATGCAGATGCCATTTTGTTCAGCTCTCTTTTGAATTCTGATAATCCATATTTTATTACTCAAGCACAAGCACTTGGGGCCCCTTCTGTCCTAAAATTTGGTTTAGAACCTTTACCTACAGCATATATAGTCATAGGGGAAGGAACAACTGCTTGGTTTGTTGGATCCGCACGAGGGATTCCACATAACAAACCCAAGATTGCTGCAGCCTACTCTTTAGCTGCAAAGTTCTTAGGGATGAGGTTTGTTTATTTAGAAGCTGGTTCAGGTGCTAAAAAAAATGTAACACCGGAAATGGTCAAGGAAGTGCGTAAATTTTTTAATGGATTCTTGATTGTAGGAGGGGGCATTAAAACCTCCAAAACTGCTTCAGATTTGGTCAAAGCAGGAGCAGACTGTCTTGTGATAGGGACGCTATTAGAAAAAACTGGAAATATTAACAAATTATCCCAAATTTCAAAAGCAATCCAAAGAATAAAGAAATAGAATGCCCACAAACGACGCTGTTTCTCGTATTGAAGGAATTACTATGCCAGACTATTACAAACTATATTACTCTCAACTTTCTGAACAAACCTATACTATTTTTGAAAAAGCTGCAGAAGCAAAATCTTCACTTGTAGACTCTTCTGGCATGATTGAGCCGAAAATCGCATTTGATTTAGCGGATAGAGTTTCAAAAATGCACGATATTGACATTTCTGAGCCTTTACGAGAGTTATTAAAAATCAACGGAAAAGAACTATCTGCATTAATTATATCGAAAGATATTGCATTGGGAAAATATCTTCAAAACGCAACCCTCGAGGAAAGACTTGACTTAGCAGTCCGAGTAGGGCTTGCGGTAGTTACTGAAGGCGTTACAATTGCTCCACTACAAGGAATCAGCGATGTATCAATTAAAAAGAACAAAGATGGTTCTGAATACCTCTCTGTTTCTATTGCAGGTCCAATGAGGTCCGCTGGCGGAACAGAATCCGCAGTTACAATGCTAATCGCAGATCATGTAAGAAAGACTGTTAATTTATCGGCCTATCAAGCAAATTCCTTCGATGATGAAACAGGTAGGTTTGTCGAAGAACTACGTATCTATGAAAGAGAGGCAGGTAATTTTCAATTTCACGTTCTGGATCAAGATGTAGTACACGTGATATCGCACCTCCCTGTAGAATTGGATGGCGTAGATACAGATCCATTTGAAGTAGTTAATCATAAAGGCATGGTTAGAATTAAAACAAATCGAGTTAGAGGTGGGGCTCTTAGAGTATTAAACGACGGATTAATAGGAAGGGCCAAAAAATTGCTCAAAAGAATTGAACTTTACCAGCTTGAAGGCTGGGATTGGTTGAACGAGTTAAAAGGTGCTATTCAAAAAGGTGAGAAAGAAGAGGACGCAGCTACCAAACGAATGAGTGAAGTCATTGCAGGAAGGTCAGTTTTATCGATGCCAAACAGACTTGGAGGTTTTAGACTAAGATACGGTCGTTCTTGCAATACGGGCTTTGCTTCTATAGGTATTCATCCAGTTATTGCCGAAATTCTAGACCATACAATAGCTGTTGGGACTCAAGTTAAGATAGACCAGCCTGGAAAGGGAGCTACAATTGCTTTCGTAGATTCTATTGAAACACCAATTGTTCGAATGACAAATGGCAATGTTGTAAAAATAAAAAACGTAGAACATGGGATCCAAATAAAAAAACAAATTGAAAAAATTCTACACTTAGGAGACATTCTAATCTCGATAGGGGATTTTATTGAAAATAATGCTCAACTAGTTCCAACAGGCTATGTTGAAGAATATTGGGTTGAAGAATTAAAAGAAAAATTATCAAATTATGAAAAAAGGAGTTCAGAATTAACCAGATTTTTAAAAGATGAACCCACTCTTGAAGAATCAATCAAGTTATCAATAGATTTTAAGATGCCTCTATTTCCAAAATATCTTCATTATTGGGACCAAATATCACACGAAGATTTTGAAAAAATTCTCAAACCAAACGAAATTGGAGATAATACAATTTCATACCCTTTTGAGCTAAAACCTATTTTAGAAAAATTAGGTGTCCCACATCAAGTAAAAGCAGGATTATTGCACTTAGAAGAACCAGAATCTAAAATCTTTTATGTACTTCTATTTCGAAACAAAATAGATGTTGATAGGGCTCTTTCGGTTCCCACATTAATTTCCAAATACGCTGGGATTATTATTAGAAACAAGTTCTCGGCATCTCTTGGAGTAAGGATAGGACGGCCTGAAAAGGCATCGCCCCGTCATATGAAGCCTCCAATTCATACATTATTTCCAGTCTCCGAAAATGGGGGTCCAACACGTGATCTTCTCAAAGCCTCTAGTAAACAAAATTTCTATACGAATATCTCAAATAGAATATGTAAGGAATGCAACGAACCTTCAATTGGGATAAAATGCTTAAAATGTAATAATAAAACAATAGTTCCTCTCATATGTCCCGTTTGCAGATCTACTTCAGAATATTCATTTTGTGAAAAATGCAAAAGAAAGACCCTTTCTCATTCATACAAACCATTTCCCCTAAAAACAAAATTACTAGATGCACAAAAGAAAACCGGTTTTAGAGCACAAGAACCTTTCAAGGGTGTAAAAGAATTAATTAATCAAGATAAGATTGCCGAACCGCTTGAGAAGGGACTACTACGCCAAAGTTTTGGTTTAACTGCATTTAAAGACGGCACAGTGAGATTTGATGCAACTAACTCTCCACTTACAAGCTTTAAACCCTCTTGGATTGGAACCTCAATCGAAAAACTCCATAAATTAGGATATTCTTATGATAAAGACGGAAAGCCGCTTACTGATCCCGACCAGACTGTAGAACTTAGGATGCAAGATATAATCATACCAGAAGAATGCGCTAGATACTTGGTTTCAGTGTGTAAATATATGGATAAATTGCTTGAAGAGTTCTATAACGACTCTTCTTATTATAAAGTCAAAAACATAACTGATCTTATAGGTCATCTGGTAGTTGGTTTAGCTCCTCATACCTCAGTTGGTATTTTGGGTAGGGTGATTGGATATACTAATACCCATGTTTGTTTTGCAACTCCTAATTGGCATTCGGCAAAAAGAAGAGATGCAGACGGAGATGCTGATTCCATAATACTGTTAATGGATAGCCTTCTTAATTTTTCAAGAAATTTCCTTTCTGATAAAATCGGGGGTTTGATGGATGCACCTCTTTTAGTCCAGCCACTAGTCCTTCCCCATGAATCACAACCACAAGCACATAACCTAGAGGTGGTTCCGCATTTCTCCCTAGAATTCTTCAATGAAACTCTAGAAAATAAAAAGGCTTCTGAAATTCGTAGTGTTGAAATTATAAAAGATAGACTTGAAACCGAAAAACAATTTTACAATTACCATTATACTCATTCTACTTCAACTTTAACCACATCAAAATCAAGAAGCGCCTATTCTACTCTTGGTTCTATGCTTGACAAATTTGATATGCAGATTAAAAATGCTGAATTAATAGAAGCTGTTGATACATCAGAAATAGTTTCTAACGTAATAACCACCCATTTGGTTCCAGATATAATGGGAAATCTTAGAGCATATGCCCGACAAAGCTTTAGATGTACTTCGTGTGGAAGGGCATTTAGAAGAATACCATTAGCTGGTCATTGTATCTGTGGTAATAAATTAATCCAAACCATAACCCGTGCATCCGTAGAAAAATACTTGAAATTGGCAAAAAGACTTGTGGAAAAGTACAACGTCAGTCCTTATCAGAAAGGAAGAATAATGTCATTATCAGACGAACTGAATCTTGTCTTTGGAAAAGGGGATGGTGATCAAGCATTATTGACCGATTATCGGTAATTATCTAAGTTTGATGTACTCATACGCTGGTAATTTTTTATCAAAACAGAATTGAACTTTTTGGAATTGTTTTCGAAGTGATTTCACTTTATTGAGAATTTTTTTGGGTTCCTTTTTGTCTATAACAACCTGTTTGATTAAATTACTAATTTCTTTCATCTCCGTCTCTTTCATACCGAGCCTAGTTATCTCCGATACTCCTAGCCTAATTCCACCAGGATGAAAATAATTTCTACCTGCTTTTAGATCTCCAGGAATTAACTGACGATTTACAATGATGTTTGCCTTTTCAAGGTTGGCCTCAACCTTACCCCCGTCAGAATAATCCAGAACATTTACTGCAATTTGGTGAGAATTTGTATACCCTCTTCTTTCCCCTAACACATTGAATCCTTCTTGATTCAAACCTTCAGCTAAAGCTTTTGCATTTCTAATTACTTGTTTTGCATAACTCTTTCCAAATTCTAGAGCTTCTGCAAAGGCAATTGCCTTAGCCGCCATATGGTGAATATGGTGACTGCTTGTAAGTCCTGGGAAAGTAGCTTTCTTAATCGCTTCACCAAACTTTTCTTGGGCCAATATTAGACCTCCTTGTGGACCAAAGAGGGTTTTATGAGTACTCATGGTCATAGTGTCTGCCCCCTCTCTTAGTGGATCTTGAAACAGGCCTCCTGCAATTAGACCTGCTACATGGGCCGCGTCATAATTAACATGTATGTTATAGTTTTTTAGAAATTCTGCCAGCTCTTTGACTGGATGGGGGAATAGGAACAAAGAACCTCCAAACATTGCTATTTTTGGCAATCGTTTAGATTTTTCCAAATCTTTTATCTTTTGTTTTGTTTTATCAACATCAATTGTCATTTCTTCAGCATCGAAAGGATAAAACTCGATATTAAGACCATGGACCAGGCCAGCCGTTCCAGAATGCTCTTTTTTCCCATGAGAAATATGTCCTCCCGCAGGTATGGATGGTGCCATCATAATGTCTCTTGGATCAGAAAACGCAGAATAAATGGCAAGATTAGCAACAACTCCAGAAATTGGTCTAACATCCGCAAATTTTGCCTTGAAAAGTTTCTTGGCAAGTCTCATGCATTCAAACTCAACTTTGTCGATATAGACACATCCAGCATAAACTCTTTCACCAGGCCAGCCTTCTGCATATCTATTACCAAAATCTGATATGATTGCCTCTCTTACAGCAGGGCTTGGAATGTTTTCACTTGCGATCAGAGGAATAGAATTTTCAAACCATTTGTGGTGGTCTTTTAACATTGAGAAAATTCCTTTATAATCTTCCTTATTAGAAGAGGACTTTGCCATGTTGTGCGACTTGGTGTTCCCAATTTAAAAACACCGATTAAGTCCAGGCTTAACTCTTTTCTTAACGTATAAAAGGGGAATTCAAAGATTTTTCTTCTATGAGCACTCAAAGAGTTTCTCAAGGAAATTTGCCTGTTGTTCTTCTAAAAGAGGGAGCAACAGAGACAAAAGGTCGTGACGCACAAAAAAACAATATTCAAGCTTGTAAAATTATTGCTGATATTATTCATACTAGCTTGGGTCCACGAGGCATGGACAAGATGCTGGTTGATTCATTGGGTGATGTTACAATTACAAATGATGGAGCAACAATCCTAAAAGAGATTGATGTCCAGCATCCTGCAGCTAAAATGCTAGTTGAAATTTCAAAAACCACTGACAATGAAGTAGGTGATGGAACTACCTCTGCTGTAGTATTAGCAGGTGCATTATTAGAAAATGCACAAGATCTTCTCAATCAAGACGTGCATCCAACTATTATAGTAGATGGTTATCGGAAGGCAGCTAGAAAAGCAAAACAATATCTACAGGATATTGCAGACAAGATATCTCCAAATGATAAGACAATCTTGAAACAAATTGCAAAGACTGCAATGCAGACTAAACTTGTACGAAAGGATTCTGACCAACTAGCAGATTTGATTGTTCAAGCTGTTTTAGCAGTAGCTGAGAAAGAGGGAGAGAAATATTCTATTGATATTGATGATATCAAAGTGGAAAAGAAAGCCGGTGGTTCAATAAGAAACTCGTTGACTGTAGAGGGTATTGTTTTAGACAAAGAGATAGTCCATGGTGGTATGCCAAAGAAGATCGATAATGCCAAGATTGCTTTGATAAATACAGCGCTTGAAATAAACAAAACTGAAACTGATGCCAAAATTAACATATCAAATCCTCAACAGCTAAAAACTTTCTTGGATGAAGAAAACAGAATGCTAAAGACCATGGTTGATAAGGTAATTGGATCTGGGGCAAATGTTGTTCTATGCCAAAAGGGAATTGATGATATGGCACAGCATTACCTAGCAAAAGCAGGAATAATTGCTGTTAGACGAATTAAAGAAAGCGATATGACAAAACTTGCAAAGGCAACCGGCGCTAGGGTTGTAACAAATCTAGATGATCTCTTTGAAAAAGATCTTGGTTCAGCTGATCTTGTTGAGGAAAGAAAAATTGAAGAAGATAGATGGGTGTTTGTTGAAGGATGTAAGGATCCAAAGGCAATTTCTATACTGCTAAGAGGAGGCTCTCAAAGAGTAGTAGACGAAGTAGATAGATCGGTTCATGATGCTCTGATGGTAGTAAAAGATGTAATGGAATCTCCTTTAGTAGTAGCAGGTGGAGGAGCTCCTGAGACCTATGCTGCTGCGAAACTACGAAATTGGTCTAACTCTCTTGAGGGTAGAGAACAGCTTGCAGCTGACAAGTTTGCAGAATCTCTAGAATCAATACCTCTGACTCTTGCTGAGAATGCTGGCATGGATCCAATAGATACTGTTACCACCTTGAGGTCTAAACAACTAAAGGGTGAAAAGTGGACCGGAATTGATGTCATGAAAGGAAAAATTGCAAATATGAAATCAAGCGATATCATAGAACCTCTTGCAGTAAAACTACAGATTGTATCTGCCGCTACTGAGGCAGCCTGTATGATTCTTCGTATTGACGATGTTGTCTCTACCGCAAAATCCTCTGGTGGTCCACCTCAAGGAGGTGGTGAAGGAGGAATGCCACCTGGAATGGGTGGTATGGGCGGCATGCCACCTGGAATGGGTGGTATGGGCGATATGGGCGGAATGATGTAAATCCGCCCAATCTCAAAAGTTTATTTTTAGAACCTTTCCAGCAATATCATTGAGTAAACTAACCTCAAAAACACTAACCGGAGTTAAATATGTCTATCTTGTAATGTTTTTTGCTCTGCTATCTGGTTTTTTTCATCCATTGATTACGGGGGCAAGTTTTGATAACATAATTGTAGGTGTTATAGTATTATTCGTAGGGCTTGCCGGTACAGTTTTGCTATACAAAGCTGCAGTATCAAACAAAAGACGAATTATCTTTCTTGGTGGGGGATTTGGTTTAATTGCTATATCCTTGTTTTACATTTACCAACTTACAGGAAGAATTTAGACATCAAAGTAAAGATAAAATTCATGGGGATGAGGTCTTATTGAAATTTCTCTTTGATCTCTTCTTTCTAACTCAATAATTTTATCAATTACATCATTTGTAAAAATAGGAGATAAATATTTTCTATCACTTTCAAACTCATCTAATGCTTCACCTAAAGTTGCTGGTAGTACACCAATTCCCTTCTTTTTTCTTTCAGACTTTGACATCTTGAAAATATCTTCCTTTACGGGATCACCTGGGTCAGTTTTCTTTTTTATTCCATCCATGCCTGCAGCAGTTACTGCAGCAAAAACTAGGTATGGATTTGAAGATGGATCAGGCGCTCTAAACTCTAAACGTTTCAAGAAAGCATATCCAGATCCTTTAAAATGCTTTGGAACTCTTACGATAGCTGATCTGTTGCTTCCACTCCATGCCAGATACACGGGCGCTTCATAACCTGGAACTAGTCTATGATAAGAATTAGTAGTTGGATTAACAATGGCAGATAATCCTTTAGCATGCTCTATGATTCCACCACAAAAGTATCTTGCAGTCTGGCTAAGTTCATCATCTTCATCAGGATCAAAAAATACATTCTTTTTTCCCTTCCACAGGCTTACATTAGTATGCATACCGGAACCTGAATCCATTGAGATTGGTTTTGGCATCATGGTTGCAATTTTTCCAAATTTTTTAGCTATGTTTCTAATTACAAACTTGTAAGATTGAGTTGCATCAGCAGCATTTGTAAGATAATCATATTTGATGTCAATTTCACATTGTCCTGCTGTTGCAACTTCATGATGATGATTATCACAAAGAATTCCAAAATCCTGATTAAGAACGTTCACACATTCGTTCCTAAAGGGAGTTAGGGTATCTGAAGGCGTACTCGGGTAATATCCTTCTTGTAATCCCATTGGGTATCCTGTACCTTCTTGACTCCAAGGAGCTTCTACTGATTCAATAGAGTATGATTGACCCTTGTAAGGGGTCAAAACATCCCAGTGAATCTTGTCAAATACGAAGAATTCTACCTCTGGTCCCCAAACACTATAGTCATACCCTTGGTTTTTGACATATTCCTCAGCTTTTTGTGCGATTCCTCTTGGATCTCTAGATAATCGTCCTCTATCTTCTCCCCAATAAACATCACATAGAAGTCTAGCAGTCTTGTTTTCTACTACCCATGGTATCTTTGCATAGGTGTTAGGATCAGGTTTTAAGATTAAATCAGAATCATCAATGCTTGTAAATCCTACAATAGATGAGCCATCTAACTTTGGTAGACCATCCTTCATTTGTTCCGGAGTGAAGGTATTAGCAGAGATGGTAGTGTGGTGGAACCTGCCTGTTAAACTAGAAAACTGTAAATCAATAAATTTAATATCCTCGTGTTGAATTTTGGAAAATACTTCGTCGGCTGAATACTTTGTTTGGATTGCTTTTCCATGACTAACTTTATACGGCAATTTCTGCTTCAAGCTAACACAAATACAGCCAGAATTTAAGGATTAGGTAAGGAAATGTCAGAATCTAAAGAAATCGACATAAATTCGCTGTATTCGATTGTATTAAGAGAAACCGAGATGGAACAAATACAGGAGCTTGATTCAGACCTTTACAAGACAATTTCAAAATATGTGGGGGAACTAAAAAGACAGGAATTTGATGGCGTTGAAAACAAGGTTAAGAATTCGCTAATTGATATGATAACAGAACTAATTTCACTTCTAATTAAGTTAAGATTGGAAAAAATAGTTAATTTGGGCGATTTTGACATTTCAAATTTATTAGATGAAGAAAAATACATCTTGGATTCTGAAGAAGAAAAACTAGATAGAAAAGAAATGATAGTTAATGCCACAATAAATGGCAAAGTTAAGCTTTTGGAATCTATATCTAAAAAACATAAAACTAAACCTATGGTTGTGAGATTCATTAAGGAAATGGATGAAATGGTAGGAGCAGATCTTGAAAAGTATGGGCCATTTAAAACTGAAGATATTGCAACCATACCATATGAAAACGCAAAAGCTTTGATATCCAAGAATATTGCTGTAAAAGTAAGGTTAGAATACTAAATTACACAATCTGTTTTTTGATTTAGATGTCTCATACCGGTGTTGAAGTTTTTGATTTTTTACTATTTACTGTTTATCCGGTAATTGGTTTGTTTGTAATAGAAATAATTTTCAGAATTATCAAAGGACCAAAATGGATAAAATTGTTTAGTCAAGGAATAGTTTGCATTGGTTTTGGTATTGCTTATCTTTCTTTCCCAGGAGATGAAAAGTTCCCCTTAACAGCAGTAGTTTTGTTTGCATTGGCAGTAGCATTATTTTATCAAGGTAAGCGGGCAAAGATATCTCCCGATAAAACCACGTATTGATTTTAGCCCTTGAACTTCCCAAACATTTTTTTGAAAAAATTTCCACTATTTCTACCGCCATCTCTAATTATTTTTTTTTCTCCAAATCTTTTTGCACGAATCGAAGTTAGCTTAACACATCTATGATCCTCAGGGAGTCTGTGGTCAGGGCAAAAAGGATCCTTACAATAATTACACTCAAAAGGGATATCAGTCATTTCTCCACAATATGCACACTTTTCAGGTTTCACAGTAATCCCTTACTTACCTTCTTCTAATAAATTAGCTGAATCCTATCTGTCATTGTTTTTAATATTAAGAAAACATATTTACAAAGTCTTAACTATTTTCGAATAGTTTTGACTCTTAAAGACAAGGTAGTAGTAATTACTGGTGCAAGTAGTGGAATAGGTAAAGCAACTGCTTTAGCATTATCACAGGCAGGTGCAAAAGTAGCTATTGGTGCAAGACGAACTGGCAAACTAAAGGAAATTGAAAACGAGATTAAACAAAAAGGCAGCGAAGTTTTTTCTCAAAAATTGGATGTTACAAACAAAGATGAATGTGATAATTTTATTAATACGGCTCTTGATAAATGGGACTCTGTTGATGTTTTGATCAATAATGCTGGTTTAATGCCATTAAGCTTCATAAAAAATCTCAAGATTGATGAATGGGAAAAAATGATTGACGTTAATTTAAAAGGTGTTTTGTATTGTACAGCAGCAGTAATACCTCATATGAAAGAAAAGAAATCTGGTCATATAGTTAATTTATCATCAGTTGCAGGGAGAATCGTTTTTCCAGCAGGTAGTGTTTACTGTGCTACCAAACATGCTGTAACAGCATTTAGTGAAGGGTTAAGACAAGAACTAAGTGTAAGATCTAACATTAGAGTGACTTGTATTGAACCAGGCGTAGTTGCAACAGAATTAACTGATACAATTACAGATGAATCCCTTCAGGGATTTATAGACAATGTAAAAAAAATGGAATCTCTGAAGGCTGAAGATATTGCAAATGCAATACTATATGCACTTGAATCACCCGCTCATGTCAATGTCAACGAATTACTAATTCGACCAACTACTCAAGAACGATAATTCTAACCGTCTTCTTTTTCTCTTGTAATATGATCAAGAATAGCCTTTACTTCCAGACCCAAATCATTTGAATTCTTTGAAATATCTAATTTTTCAGGAATACTTCTTTTAACGTCTTCATTTTCCAATTCGAGTCGGCGTTTTTCAATACAATGTAAATGATCTTGATTATTTCCTGAAATCCTATGACAAATAGAACAAATTTTCAACAATAATATTTGTCAATACGACCATTTAATAATTTCATTTTTTGTTTTCATCAATAAGGGACCGTCGTCTAGATTGGTTATGATGCTAGCCTGGGGTGCTAGAGGTCGCAGGTTCAAATCCTGCCGGTCCCATTACTTAACCAATTGTTTCAAATTTTTGAAGGCTTTTCCAGAGATACCATGTAGCTATTGTTCTGTACGGCTTCCATTTTTCTGCAATGATTTCTATATCTCTTTTTTTTGGGAGATTTGACATATTATACAATTTAGCTATTCCTTTTTGTAAACCTAAATCATCAACAGGTAAAACATCAATTCTGCCCAAAGAGAAGATCAAAAACATTTCTACAGTCCATTTTCCTATTCCTTTTAATTTAGTTAATTCTGCAATGATCTCCTCATCAGAAAGTTTTGAAATCTTATTCAAATCAATTTCGCCTCTTACAATACTTCTTGAAAGGTTCTTGATGTACCTAATTTTCATTGAAGATAATCCCGCTTTTTTTAATTTTGTAACAGAAGTTCCAGCTACATCGCTTGGTTTGGGAAATCTAGAATTGTAAATATTCCTAAATTGACTTGAAATTGATTTTGCAGCAGCGCCAGATAGTTGCTGAGTGATAATTGCCTCAACTAAACACTCGAACTTATTTCTTGTAATTCTGATTTTATAATCTCCTATCTTCTCTATTATTTTTGCCAAATTCGGATCTTTTTTTAAAAATTGTTTGGGTTTTGTATTCAATTATAATCTCAATGTAACTAATAGATTCTCAAAACTATCTCTTGATTTGTTTCCCTTATACGCTTGTAACGACTTTATAATATCGGCTTTCGGTGAAATTTTGTAAATTTTATGAAGTATTTTTGATAATCTTGAATCAATGAAAATGGCTTGAGTGGCAGAAGTAACATTTGCAACTCTTCTTTTTATACTACCACTTTCAAAATCGATTAAAGAAATTTTTTTTCCAACTATAACATGTTTACTTATTCTACTAAGCTCACCATGATCAAATCCTACCTCGTCTAGTTTTCTACAATCCTCCAAAATTTTTCGTATTGTTGATTTTACGGTCTTGGCTGTCCCCCTCCCTTTTAATTCCTTTATCCAATCACTTATCCTTTTTCCACTGATAAATTCCATTAGAATAAAGTTATTACTAAAGTCAATAAGCTGTGGTCCTACTTTGACTTTATTTGCTGTCTGCAATAACTTTGCTTCATAATGCATTTTATTTCTCTGTGCATCAGTTCTCCTAATTTTGAGAGCAAATACTTTTCCCTTTTTCTTTGCTAAAATTACCACACCTACATATCCTTTACCAAGAACTTGGAGTTTTCCTAATTGTGTTGTCCCTCGGAAGGAAACTGTCTGGATACCCATTCTTTCTAACTCTTTCAATCTTGAATTAATTTGTCTGCTGTTTGCTTGAGGATATCCTAAAATGTTGGAATATGGCTCTTCTGAAAATTTTTTAATTGGAATAAAAGATTCTTTCATTTGTAGATAACAATTCTGATAATGGAAATTTAATAGATTTCGTTATTGTTTTTCTTCCACTTACAATCTTGTAATTCTTTATATCTGATTTTATTCCCTTTGGTATGCCTGATCTATCCAAATTATTCTTGAGGATGTCTTTTAGAAATGAAATTGCATCGGTGTGTTTTCTCTTAACTAAAACTCTTAGTTTTCTTTCCCTTCCAATCCACGTTAGTTCGCTTTTTTTCTTATTTTTGGAAATAAATTTTTTTGAATCCTCCTTTTCAAAAAACTCTGGACCCACCTTTACTACATCTTCAGGAATTGTTATGCTTTGTAACAAGAACAAAAGGTAAGCTTCTTTTTTCTCATCTGAATAAGCATAACTTCGTAATACGATAAATCCTGCTAATTCCAGCTGAGTTGTTAGTGTTTTAATGGCCTTCTTAATCTGGCCCCAAATTATATCGGGGCTTCTAGAAGAATAATTGAATTTTATCACAATACAATTTTGCAAGTTTTTCTTTATGATTGGGGTTCTTTTCTTGAAGAATTTTCTAGATGGATTTGATAACAAGTTTCTGCATAGTAACAGAAATTTTCCAATATTTTCTTCTGATATAGCTGCTGCAAGGTTTCGATTTGCATCGATTGGATCGATTATTGTAACTATAGTATCAAATTTTTGTTTTGATTTTCCTATAGTTTGATTAGCTTTAATCTCAGAAAAAAATTTTATAGTATTTTCAAAACTTCCTAGATTCCATATCAGTACTTCACAAACATAACCACTAAATCCCTGCTTTGCTATTTCGGCTCCGTATAAATCATTACTAAGTAATAATGATTTTAAAATTCGAACGTCATTCTTCATTTTTTCTGATAGATTTTTCGACATGAATTGAGTATGATAAGATGACCTGTCAGCTGCACTTTTCCATTGTCCTTTTTTCACATTATAACAAGGAACTATATTTACCTTAGTCCCACTTATTTTAGCTTCAACATATGGGTGGTCAGAATATCTCTCATATGGATTGTACTGTTTNNTCAATGTCTCCTTTTTCCTTAAGCCAAGTGCCCTTAGCATATGATCCTCCTAATTCTACTCCTTCAACTTCAGAGTAATTCGTAATTTCTGATTTAACAAGAGATAGTACCTTTTGAGCAATCTTATCTGTTTCTCTTTGGCTTTTTTGCGATGGAACAATTGATTTTTCCAGTTTTGATAAAAGTTCTTTCATTATTTTCCTCTTATTGTTAACAAATCTGAATAAATTGGCCCCTGTGAAGTAAGAGTACTTTCCTTTAATTTCATTTTACTTATCTCTTGAGAACCGAATTCACAAGTTTGGAATTTGTTTAATTGGTCGTTTATGTTGATATGTCTCTTCTTTACTCTGAATATTGTAATATGTGGTTTGAAAGGTTTGTCTGTTTTAAATCCAAGTGGCTCTAAGGTGCTTTCTACTTTCTTAGCCAGTTTAACCAAATTCTTCCCACCTTCTTCATCGGTTCCAACCCATATTACTCGAGGATCTTTTGATCTTGGGAAAGCTCCTATTCCCAAAAACCTAACTACAAAAGGAGAAAAAGATATTGAATCCAAAATACTTTTGATCTCTTGAATTCTGTCTTCGTTTACTTCGCCTAAGAATTGTAGTGTAAAATGAAGATTTTGTGTTTCAATAGGTTTTGCTTGAACGTTTAGCTCTTTTTGAAGTTTTCTTATAGATGTAATAACTTCAGAATCATTAACTTCCACAGCTACAAAGACCCGCATTGGATTTTCTCTGAGTTTGTGTTTATAATGATTTCCGGTACCTTCATAGATGTCACAGGTATGTCTTAATTAAATTGGTAAAACTTATTGTCTGTTTAACAGGGATGCCTGGCGCTGGAAAATCAACAATAGCAGCTGGTTTGAAAACAATAGGTTTTGAGGTTATCAATATGGGTGATGAGGTAAGAGCAGAAGCCAAACGTAGGAATATCGAACCAACTGGAAAAAATCTTGGAAAACTAATGTTAGAATTACGAGAAAAAAACGGTCAGGGAGCAATTGCCGAATTAATTACTCCTAAAATAAAACAGTCATCTTCCATAGCTGTTGTAATAGATGGTATAAGGTCTAATGCAGAAATCGAAGTGCTACGTAAACTAGGTAATGTAAAAATCCTTGCAATACATGCATCTACTCAAACCAGATTTGGTTTTCTGAAAGAAAGAGGGCGTTCTGATGATCCAAAAGATAGGGATACCTTTACTGAAAGAGATGGTAGAGAATTGAAGGTAGGCATAAGTAACTCGATCGCACTTGCCGATGAAACAATTTCAAACAACAATCTTTCCAAAGAAGGATTGATTGAACAGGCACATGAAATTATCAACAATTGGATTTCATGACAATTAACTTACCGTGTAAGATTGAATGTTTTTGTTCAATCAATCCTTCTGAAAGCTCCAGCAAAGTAAAGGAAGCAGTTTTGAATATTTTTCCCAACATGGAGATTGAAGTTACTAATTATTCAATAAAGGCTATAACTGAAAGTATATCGGCTTTAGATAGAATTCATGAAGTAATTAAAAGAAGACAATCACAAAAAACTTACAGGCGACACTTATTAAAGAATCAATTTAAAAATACAACTTGGTTTTATCTAAACAAACAGGCTGCTTTTGCTAAAAAAATTGCATTGTGTGAAGATACTGAAGAATCACCATTAGGACCAATTAAGGTTGTATTAACGTCTAAAAATATTGAAGAAGTAATTAAGTGGTTAGTGAATTAATTGATGTTATAATTTATTAATTGTGTTGACTAGTTTTGGTAGTGCTTCCGATGATGAAGCTCTTATAGATAAATCTACTTCACTAGACATTGGAGTTAATTCAGGATTAACTTCAATTAGGATAGCGCCATTTTGCTTTGCATATATTGGTAAAGTGTTAGCAGGAGAGACTTGCAATGAAGTCCCTGTTATGATCATTAAATCACACTTACTTGCCTGAACAATTGCTTGCCTCCAAACATCTTGGGGTAATAACTCGCCGAACCAAACTACATCAGGTCTTAATATTCCACCACATTCACAAATTGGAGGAAGCGTAGAAAATGGTCCTTTGATATCTTTTTTGAAATTGCAATTGCTACATTTTATTCTAATTATACTTCCATGTAGTTCATAAACATTAGAACTTCCTGCCTTTCTATGAAGCCCATCTATATTTTGAGTCAACACTGAAATCTCTGAAAATTTCTCAAGATCAGCTATTGCATAATGACCTGAATTTGGTTTTGATTTGAAAACGTTTTCTCGTCTATCTTGATACCACTGCCATACAAGTTTTGGGTCTTCATAAAAGGCCTCGATAGTTGCCAACTTCATAGGATCATGTTTTTTCCACAAACCATCCTTTCCTCGAAAAGTTGGAATTCCACTCTCCTGTGATATGCCTGCCCCAGTAACGACGGATATTTTGTTTGCAGTCTTTAATCTATCTTTTATTTTATCAAACATATCTATTTGATCTCAATCTCAAGAAGATCATGGGCAGCAATAACAGAGTCGTGAATTGTTTTTGCTTCTGCCAATAGTAAAGATTCATCTTTGTATCGAGCTGAAAAATGGGTTAATATCAAATTTGATACATTAGCATTTTTTGCCAATATTGCTGCTTGCTTGGCAGTGCTATGAAAAGTTTCAGCAGCCTTGTCTTTGAGTTCATCAAGGAAAGTAGAATCAAAAATTAGATAATCACAGTTTGAAAAAAACTCTTCAAGTCTTTTTGTTGGTCTTGTATCTCCAGAAATCCCAATTTTTTTACCTGGTCGTTTTGGACCTAAAACCTGTTCAGGATTAATTTGCTTCCCGTTTACTTCTACAACTTTGCCATTTTGTAAAGTATTCCATAACCTTCCTTCTGGTATTCCTAAATCTTTTGCCTTTTGAGGATTAAATTTACCAGCTTTATTCTTTTCAATAAAAAGATAAGAAAAAGAAGGAACAGCATGTTCTGCATTACACGCAAAAATGCTATAATCACTTGTTTCAAAGACTTTACCTGCATCAACTATAGAAATCATAACAGGAAAAGACAGTCCAAAATTTAACAATTTTATATTTGCTGAAATGAATTCGTCAATACCTCTTGGTCCATAGATCTCGATTGGTTGTTCTCTGTGCTGTAATGTCATAGTTTGTAACAGTCCTAAAAGTCCAATACAATGATCTCCATGTAGATGCGTAACAAATATTTTCATCTTTTTATTCCAACCCAGTCCTGATTTTAGAAATGATACTTGAATCCCCTCTCCGGCGTCAAACATTATAATTTCTCCCCCTCTTTGTAAACAAGTACAAGATAACCCTCGTTTTTCTGTAGGTTGTGCCGCAGAGGTTCCAAGCAAAACTAATTTCATCTTACAAGGATTGTTCTAGTCAAACTTTTATGCGTATAGATATCGTAGTGGCGATTAGCTCCATCTATTTTCTTTTCTAGTCCTTTTTTGTACATAATAGCAATTTTTTTCCTTTTTGGAATAATTTTCAAAAGTTCAGAAATCGTTTTTCTTGGATTTTCACTTATCTTAGTGTTTTTTCCATAAGGAATGTCTGTTACTATGCCATCAAATTTGTTCTTGATCTTTTTAAGGTATCTGTAGTCTGCATTAATAACTAATGATCCAAAACCATTTGCAACAAGATTTTTTTTAGAAGCTTTGCATATTTTAAAATCAAAATCTAATCCAACGGAATTGATCCCCATAGATTCTGCTTCTACTAAAGTAGTTCCAGTTCCACAAAAAGGATCACAAACTGTTTCACCTGTACTTAAACCAGATAAATTTATCATAGCACGGGTTAGCTTGTTATCTAATTGATGAGGGTGTGAGATCACTTTTTTCAGACTATGGGTTGTGGATTTTTTTGAAAACCCAAAAAAACTTTGCGAATAAGTAAAAACCAAATAGATAACAACTTCTGGCTTCTTAAGAGAAACAGTAGCTCCAGAAAATTTTGAAATTAAACTTCCAAGGGATTTTTCTATGTCTTGTTTGTTTATATTTCGTGATGATAAATTAAGCATTCTACACGAAAAGGTTTTTGTTTCAGAAATCATAGCCAAGTTGTTGTTTTCAAGAAATATAGTTGATAATTTTCTTACAACTTGACCAGCAACTTTTACAAAAGAAGCTCTTTTTGCAATTTTTTCATAGCTAGTTTTTGTTTGCACTACAACCAAATTACCTTCGGAGTGAATTTTAGCAAACCTGTCATAGCTTTTGGAAATAGCGATTATTTCATCTATGGCAAGTGATAGATTTTCTTTAGTTAAAACAAAGAAACTCTCTGGCATTAGGAAATTTCATTAGCTATTACACCAGATACATCAACAACAGCTGTATTTCCTGGAATAGTATTTGTACTGATGATTTTCGACACTCCTGCCCGTTTAATTCTTTTTTCTGCTTTATTTATCAAAAGTGCATGAGTACAACCAACTACTACTTTTCCACATCCTCTATGTTTTAGAAATTCAGCTGCCTTGATTATACTGCCTCCAGAACTTATCATATCATCTATCAACACTAAATCTCTACCTTTAACATCTTCAATGTTTTTATTTTCAATTGTAACTTTACCCGTTTTTCGGTCCCGTTTTTTATCAAGAGCTATATAATCCGCTCCAAAAAGTTGGGCAAACGTTTTCGCCCTCACAATACCACCTTTGTCAGGGGAGACTATTAATGGGTTTTTTAACTTCATTTTCTTAATTTTTTTAACCAAAGCTGGTATTGCGCTTACATTCTTTTTTGGCATTCCAAAATAATTAAGAGCAATATTACTATGTACATCTACTACTATAATCTTTGAAACTCCTACTGCCTTGAACAACTTGGCAATTACTTTAACTGTAATAACCTCGCCTGTCAGAAATTCTTTATCTTGTCTGGCATAACCTAGGTATGGAACAACTAGAATTACTTTTGAAGAACGCTCTCTTGCTTTAGCGACTATTGATAGTATATGGATTATATGGGTATCTACTGGTGGATATGTTGATTCAATGATAACACTGGTTCCCTTTTTAGGTTTTGAATTAAAGGTGATTTTGCTTTCCCCATCAGGAAAAACACGTAACTGTGTCTTTTGTAATGACGCTTTTAGTTTTCTTGCTATTTTTTTAGCCAAGTCTTCTGATGCTGGACCAGCGATTACAGTAACATTATTCACTAAAACAACGAATTTTGAGAGATTCTTAAATTTTTAGTATTTCATTCACCTATATCGCCCTTGAGCAGATCACCCATACCAAATTCTTCTAAAACTTTTTTTCTAGCTTCTTCTACCCTTGCAATTTCTTGATTTTCCTTTTTCTCGTCTCCTTGATAGATTGTTCTAATTGGCCATGGAATTCTAATATCATATTTTTTGAATTCTTCATATATCATTAACCTGATATCGCTTTTTACTTTGAATTGATTTCCATATTCAGGTACATAAACCCACATTGCAAAATCAAGTGACGAATCATTGAATTCATTAAATCTAACTACAGGCTGCTCAAAATCAAAGTGTAAGTTCTTATCACAACCACACGACGATTTGTTCTCATCAAGGTAAGGGCATCTCTTCTGTATAACAAGATGATTTCCTTTAGAATCTTTTATCTCTTTCATAGCTCTTTTACCAACTTTCATTAAGATTGACGCAACTTGTTTAGGATCATTTAGATATGAAACTCCCACAGTTACGTAAGCAGGAAAAATTTTCATTTCCTTGTTATAATTAATGATTTGTGCATTTACTAACTGCCTGGTAGGAATTATAGCATAAGACTCAAAGAGCGGATGTAGAATATACGTAACTCTGGGTGTAATTTTATGTACATAACCATTAAAGCCGGTCTCTAATTGTACTCTGTCCCCCTCATAGAATATTTTGTCTTTTCGAATCAGTATATATGCAAAGTAATTCTGTAATGTTTCTTGTAAAGCCAAACCTACACCTATAGCTAATCCACCAGTAGCAGTTGCTAAAACAACAAGATCGACGCCCCACCAACTTACGATTCCAATTACAATTGCAGCAGTAATTCCTAAGGGAAGAATCTGTTTAAATGATTTAGGTAAATCCTTTCGTTTTTGTTTTGCATAACCGGGAGGCCTAGCCCCAGAATCTATTGGTTCATAATCTTGTAAGCGTTTCTCTTCCCTCCATATATCAATCGGAAATATTTCTTCAGGATCTTGACCGGTTCGTAGTTTTTGCCCTGATTGGTTGTTTCCTGTTACACAATCCTGAAAGTATTTTTCATACTTTCTTCTTTCTGACTCTCTCCATTTTCTGAAAGGATCATCTATTAATTTTTGATAGCTTCCAATCGGCATTCCATTAGAAGTATGAAATTTTTCTAAATACTGTAAACCTTCATCATTTTTCAAAAGTTTTTCAAATTCATTTCTTGGCATCTCCTTTGGTGGCTCCACTGGAGGAACCCACTTGAACAACGTGTAAAAAAACCCATTTTGATCATCGACAAAACCTTTTCTTTTTTTCCATACTTCAAAGTCTTCTTTCTCTTGAATTACTTTTTCTCGTTTATCTAGAACAATCGGAATTAATTCAGCAATGGTATAACCAATAATAAGAATATTGATACTATTCAAAATTTTTGCAAACACCTCTCTTGGTGTCATTTCTGTGCTTTTAGCAGCAGCTGTAACTTCTACTCCTTCATCAAATAGCTCAAATGCTTGGATGTATGCATTTACGGATGTGATTAATGCTATAGCAAAAAAAGGCAAAACAGCGGTCCTGACAAATCTTGATACGTGGGGTCGGGTGTAATTGAACCTTTTAGTTCTTATCCACCCATCAAATTTTCTATAGACAGTAATTATCACGATTAACCCGATTATCAAAATTGTTAACGCAACTTGCATTTGAAATGATGATGATAATAACTGAGAAAGATTCTGAAACTGTCCTACTTGACCAGATACCGCTTCTACTATTTCCCCTTCCTCTACCAAATCTTCTCTAATAATGTCAGTTTCAGATTTGCTAAAAGAGGAAGGTCAAATCTAATTGTTGATTAAAATCAGTTTTTTAACTGGAATCTACCCTTAAAATATATAAAAAAATATTGTAACCTTTAACAATGGTAACCAGCAAATTATAGAGTTGACTTTACAAGAATCAGTTTGGAGCGTTAGTGAATCCCCTTCAATAAAATCTTACACTTTGGCTAACTTTAGAGATCTGCCCCAAATCCAGAATTTATCAGAAGAGGAACAATTCGAAATGGAAGTGGTAGGAAATGTATTGCCATTTAAGACAAATAATTATGTTGTAGAGCAATTAATTGATTGGAACAATATACCAAATGATCCTATGTTTGTTCTTACATTTCCCCAAAAAGGCATGTTGCGACCAAAACACTTCGAACAAATGGCAAAGACACTAAAGAAGGGCGCAGACAAAAAAGAAATTTCAGAAGTAGCAAATGAAATACGCCTCCAATTAAACCCTCATCCAGCGGGTCAGCTCGAACTTAATGTTCCAACACTAAAAGATGGAACAAAGTTGTATGGGATGCAACATAAGTACAAAGAAACGTGTCTATTTTTCCCAAGTCAAAGTCAAACTTGCCATGCGTATTGTAGTTTTTGCTTTAGATGGCCTCAATTCGTAGGTATGGAAAACATGAAGTTTGCCATGAAAGAGGGAGATCAGCTAGTACAATATCTTAAGGAACATCCAGAAATTTCTGATGTTTTGTTTACTGGCGGTGACCCAATGATAATGAAAGCAAAAATGTTTAGAACTTATATTGATTCATTAGTTGATGCCGATATTTCTAATTTAAGAACAATTAGGATAGGAACAAAAGCATTAGCATACTGGCCTTACAAATTTTTGACAGATAACGATGCAGAAGAAACTTTAGAAACATTCCAAAAAGTTACTGATAAAGGGATTCATCTTGCATTTATGGCTCACTTTAACCATGTTAAGGAATTGTCAACAGAAGCAATCAAAGAAGCAATAAAAAAAGTTAGGGCTACGGGAGCTGAAATAAGAACTCAATCACCGTTATTATCACACATAAACGATAATGGAGACATGTGGGCCGAAATGTGGAGACAACAAGTTCAATTAGGTTGTATTCCTTACTACATGTTTGTTGTACGGGATACTGGTGCTCAACACTATTTTGGACTATCTTTGGTTAAAGCCTATGAAATATTTAGACAAGCATACAAACAAGTAAGTGGTTTGGGCAGAACGGTTCGTGGACCTAGTATGTCTGCAACACCTGGTAAAGTAGCAATGGATGGTATTAGCACAATAAATGGAAAAAAAGTTATGGTTCTTAGGTTTCTACAAGGCAGAAATCCTGATTGGGTATACAAACCATTTTTTGCAGAGTATGATGAAAACGCCATATGGTTAGATGATCTTAAACCTGCCTTTGATGATAAATTCTTTTTTGAAGATGAATTAAAAGAAAAATTTGGCACCGCCAGAAAATTGGAACACGAATAAAATTTCATTCACACAAACAAAACAAACTTTATCACTATGAAAAATTAATCAAAAAAAGAATAGCGAATGGATGCCAAAGGGGTCTTAAAACAAATAGAATCAGAGAAAATTTCCTTCATAGATTTCTGGTTTGTTGATATTTTTGGTGAGCTTCACAGAATGGGTATGCCAAGTTACGCTATAGATGAAGCAGATTTTGAAAACGGTCTTGAAAAATTAGATGCAAGCTCCATAGTCGGGTTTGCTGCGGTAAACAAGTCAGATATGGTCTTGAAACCAGATCCTGAATCATTTAGAACTCTTCCTCCTGATTATGACAAAGGGAATAGAGTTAATGCTAGAATGTTTTGTGACATTTTTGAAGGGAATACTGATGAAGATTCTAGATTTAATAGAGATTCGAGAAGTATAGTTCACAAGGCAGGATTAAAGCTTCAAGATTTTGGATTAACACATGCTATGTGGGGACCTGAAATAGAATTTTTTGTATTTGATGCTATTAACATCTATCCATCACCTTATGCTGCCACTCACTCGTATGGAGGTTCGGGTTATTCTATTGAATCTGCAGAATCTCCTTGGGCAAAAGGCAACATTAGTACTGCAATTGATCTAAGAGAGGGATACTATCCATCACAGCCTAAAGATACAATGGATAGCCTAAGAAAAGACATATGTGATGATCTCTACAAATATTTTGGAATCAATGTAGAAGCAGAACATCATGAGGTTGCAACATCTGGTCAAAGTGAAATTAACTTAAAGTATGGAAGGATGACGGAAATAGCAGACGCTGTAGTAACTATTAAAAATCTTGTAAAAGTTAAAGCAAAGCGAAGAAATAAAGTAGCAACTTTCATGTCAAAACCAATCTACGGTGACAATGCATCTGCAATGCATACACATCAAAGTCTGTGGAGTAATGACACAAATGCTATGTTTGATCCAGACGATAACATAGCACAGCTATCACAGAATGGCCGATATTATATTGGAGGCTTACTTGAACACGCGTCTGCTTTGTGTGCTATTACTAATCCAACTACTAATTCATACAAAAGACTAGTTCCTAATTTTGAAGCGCCTGTTAACATGTGTTGGGGCATTGGTAATAGATCAGCAGCCATAAGAGTTCCTATGTACTTAAGAAATCAACAAAAGAGTAAGAGAATTGAATATAGAGTTCCAGATCCTACAGCCAACATCTACCTTCTTGAGGCTGCTCTTTTATTAGCTGGTCTAGACGGAATAAGAAAAAAAATTGATCCTGGCGATCCTGTAGAAGAAAACCTCTACAAAATGTCTTCTAAAAGAAAACATGATTTGGGGATTGGTTCTTTGCCAACATCATTACAAGGTGCACTTGAAGCCTTAGAAAGCGATAGGATCTTTTTAGAAGATGTATTTACAACTGATTTTCTTGATGCCTATACTAGGCTAAAGTACAAGGAATTTAGCGCCTTTGCCCAAACTCCAACGGCTTGGGAAGTCTCTATGTATACAGATTCGTAAGTTTATTCTCCAACAACCTGAAGTATTAATTGACGACTTTTACTTCTTACATCAAATTCCACAAAAACAATTTGCTGCCAAGTTCCTAAAGTCAAAGTACCATTGATGATGGGAACAGTTAACGACGGCCCCACCAATGAAGCTTTTACGTGGGAATGACCATTTCCATCATGCCACATTTTCTCATGGCCGTATTCTTGATTCTTGGGAGCTAGTCTTGAAAGTATCGCGGGAAAATCTTGTTTTAGTCCAGGTTCATATTCTATCGTAGTCAGGGCACCAGTAGATCCAGATACAAAAACAGTAACAATTCCATTTGTTATATCTGATTCTGTAGTTTTTTTTGAAACTCGTTCAGTTAGATCTATCATGTCATTTTCTCCTTTAGATTTTATTGAAATGTTGTACGTTTTTACATTCATTATTTGATGTGTTACTATCGTTCTAAATTTAAAGATTGGAACTAAAAGAAATAGTTAGTACAATTCCTTGTATTTCGATTTTAATACTTCGTGTGGTCCTACCTGAGAGAATGCTTTAACGACGTCCATTTTACTTATCAGACCAACCAAGCCAGCATTGTCATCCACAACTGGAATTCCACTAATTTTATTTTTAATCATCATGCTTGACGCAGTAGCTAAATCTTCTTCTTGGTTAATTTTAAGCACATTATTTTTAAGTAAATCTTCTACCTTTAATGTCGTATTTTTTTCTTGTAAAAGGTAACTGCGAGACATCGTATTTTTCTTTGAAAAAAACTCGCTATGTGTAAGAAAATTATTTGTAGTAATTAATCCATGAGGAGCTCCATTCTCATCGGTAACGATTAACCTAGAAACCTCGTTTTTGTTCATGATGTTTAAAGCGAAGGATAAGGAATCTGATCTTCTACAAGTCATCAATTTTTTACTCATAAAGTCTTTTACCTTATACTTACCTCCATGAACACTTGCATACGCCTTCACTACATCCGTTTTTGTAACTATACCGAGAAGTCTGCCATTCTCATCTACTAGAACCACAGAACCAATCCTAAACGTTTCCATTCTTGAAGCACATTGTTCAAAATGATCATCAAGATCATCGGTAATAACAATCACATTTTTTTCCATCACGTGTCTTATAGGAATCTCTTCAATTGCCCTTGCAGTTTTATCGTTATCAAGAAATTTGTTAATATCTCTCTCAGTTACAATTCCTACCGGCTTTTCCTTTGTAACAATTACAATATGTTTTACAAAATTGATTTGCATTTTTTTCAATGTTTCAAGTATCGATGATTCGGGATTTACACTAATAACTGGAGATGTGAATTTTCTTGACATATTGGTACTGTTATACAGTTACTTTAAAACAGAACTTAGATTATCAAAAATGAATATGATTTAGTTTGTGTTAGGTTCTACTTCGATCTCTATCTGACTTCCATTAAAAATCGTTGAAATCGCCTTGATTTTACTCTTGTACAGAAAATATTTTTTTCCATCATCACTAATAGAACCAGAAATTCCCAATAACTTGTTGTCATAGAGAGTCTGCAGTCTCCTGTATACTGTACTTATGGGAATCTTGGTTTCTATACTTATTTCCATGGCTGATTTTGGCTTTTCCATCGTATCCTCTAGGATAGCTCTACAATACCTGTCTGAGATTACTTCTAAAATTGCATTTTTTCGTACATCGTCATCTATCTTCCTGCCAGAAATTATTGTTTGCATGAACTATCTTTCTCATTTTTTCATTTAAGCTACAGGTTTGCTTTGCCTTGCACTGCAATCATAAACAAACCAATCAATTCATTTGTAAGAGATTTAAATTATCCATAATTATCAAACGAGTATGTTGTTCAAAAACATCCTTGTACCTTATGATCTTTCAAAGCCCTCAAATCATGCTTTTAAAGTTGCTATGGATTTGGCAAAAAAATATGGTGCTCAAATTACAGTAATTACTTGCGTTGAAGGGGATCCTTGGCACCATAAGTACTATGATTCCCGAGCAGATGAACAGCTCTTAAAAAAACAGAAAAAAACTGCAAAAAAATTTCTTGATGAGTTAATGGAGAAAGCAAAAAAAGAAAAGATTTCAATTAAATCTACAATTGTCAAGACCGAGTCAATAGTAAAAGAACTTGTAGAATATTCAAAATCTCATAAAATTGATCTCATTGTTATGGGTTCTCATGGAAGAACTGGATTGGACAAATTAATTCTAGGAAGCGTAGCAAATGGAGTAATACAGCGTTCAAGAAGTCCTATTTTGATTGTAAAATAATTTAGAGTTGAGTCATACTGATTTCGATAATAGGAGCAGGTAAAGTAGGATCTGCTATCGCATTATTAGCTGCCTCACAAGGTTTAGATGACATTGTTCTTCTGAACCGTACAAAATCAAAAGCAGTGGGTGAATCTCTGGATATTTCTAATGCTATACCCACAAGGTCTAAAATTTCCATTCTTGGAACAAATGATTATTCAAAAATTGTTGATTCGAAGGTTGTAGTCATTACTGCCAGTACTGGTATTTACAAAACTAGTAGAACAGAATTGTTAAAAGGACAAATTTCTATGATAAAAAAAATAGCTAGAAACATCCAATCTATTAACTCAAGATGTGTTTTCTTGGTAATTTCTAACCCTGTAGACATACTGACCTACTTCTTCCAAAAAGAAACTTCCTTTTCTTCAAAAAAAATAATTGGTATTGCTTCCAGTCTTGATAGTGCTCGTTTTAGATATATCCTCTCTAAACATTTTGATGTAAATCAATCAAATTTTTGTGATGTGTGGGTTTTGGGTGAACACGGAAACTCGATGGTCCCAATTTTTTCAAGGGTAAAATTGAAACACGAAAGGGTAATCACAAAACTTACTCGAAATCAAGTTCTTGAAATAACCAATCAAGTAAGGTACTATTGGAAAACTTTGAGAAAATACAAAAATAGATCAGCTTATGGGATTGCGAAGCATACTTACAACGTCATAGAATCTATTATTAAGAAAGACGAATATCTTCTGCCCGCTTCTATTATGTTAAACGGTGAATATGGGGAAAGTAACGTGTGTATGGGTGTGCCATTAATAATGGATAAAAATGGTCTTAAATCCGTAAAACAAATTGATTTAAATAATTCTGAAAAACTTGCATTGCACACTTCTGCTCAAACCATCAAAAATCTTATTCAAAAAAATGATGGCTTTTAGATAAACTAAATGTATGGGAAAATTATCTTATAAAATAAGGTAATAGTTTTGATAGAAAGTAATTATGATATTCTAGGAGTTCCTGAAAATGCATCAGAACGAGAAATACGAGATGCATTTAGACGCCTGGCCCTAATACATCATACTGATCGCGGGGGTGAAGACACAGAATTTAAAAAAATTAAACAAGCTTATGAAGACCTAAAAATTGGAAAAAAATTTCCTGATACGGACCAAGAACGATTAAAAAAATCAAGGGTTTATTCAGGTGATGATGAACATGAAATAAGACGACGTAACATAATACTTGCAAAAGAAGTTTCATATGAAATGAAAGTGGCAGAAGAATGGGCCGCTGCACTCAACAGAGCAAACGCTACAGATAGTAGACTATTTGGTTCTAAAACATTAGGCGAAATTGAAATAGAAAGAAAAGCTAACGGTGCTTTATCAATTAAAGGTAACATTATGGCTGGCAAATTTACTTATGATGGTCCTATTATCATGCAGGGAAACATTACCAGTCCTTCATTTTCAGATGAACATAAAACAGTAATACAAGTCAAAAAAGGCGACTTTAAATTTGTTAATCCTCTTGAAAATAAATACAAGATCGAAAACGGTGCATCTATTCTAGCAAGTAATGGAAATATTATCATTGGAAATGTTTATGGTAGAAAATATAAAGTTCAAGATCCTGAGGGAAAAGTTGGAATATACATTGTAAAAGAGCACAGGACTTTTCTTTCTGCACCAAATGGAAAAATAATTGCAGAAAATATAGTAAATACAGTATCATTGGATGCTGATACTATTATGGTAATTAATCTAGAGGATGATGTTATAGTTGAAGGAAAAGAGGTGCTAATTTATGGAAACAAGATTACCTACGATGTTAGAATCAGACTTAAAAAAAATGGGATTATTCGCTTTTTTGAAGACTATTCAGTTCAGGGTTTGAGTGATGATGCCATTTTGGAGTTAGAAAATGGAAAAAGATTTCGTCTTCACGATCTTAAGACGAAAAAAATAAGAGACTTGACTGATGAATTTTTAAAAGACAAGAATGAGTTTGGAAAAGATGATACCTTGGTAGGTAAAGGATTTACTATAACTTATGAGATGCTTGATAATTTTGATAAAAAACAAAAGAAACAATCCAAAGGATGGACATCCAAGCTTGGATTTAGCAGATAGGATCTAGAAATTTAGTCTTTTTAAATTAGATGGGCAATTCTCAATTTGGGAATCACCGAATATTATCAAGACACATATAACTTGTTAGAAGAAACACCAGTAAAAACTAGAGTTAAGATTACACGAATAGTTGATATTATAAATATCATCAATCAAATTAGTAATTGAACATACGATTTAGCTTAGATAAGAAACTCATTGTTCTAGTAATGTTGGTTTCAGTACTTACTTTATCAATCACAGCTTATCTAAGTTTTAACTACGCTGAACAAATCCTGACTGATCAGGTCAGTAATTTATTGACAAGTGAATCAGAAATAAAAGGAGATACAATAAAACTATTATTTGAAACTAGAATTGAACAAAATGAAATTTTAGCCACAGATCCTATGATACAAATACTTGTCTCAGAGCTTAATTCAATTGAAGATGAACCAAAATTAGAACAAAGACTTGATCAAAAAAGAAGAGACTTCTTAACACAAATACAAGCTTTTCAAGAATTAGTAGGTTTCTCGATTGGTTTTGAAGATATTAAAATTATTGGAAATGATGGAAAGATATACTTCTCTCTAGGTAAAGTAAGCAGTACAGATTATTCAAACGATCCTATGTTTTTGAAAGGAATGAAAGAACCTTTTGTTGATTTTGAACCTTCATCGAATACAGGAAAAAAGATGATTGTGGTATCTCCTATATTTCCAAAAGATGAAAAAAAAAATTCGGATGCAATAGGAGNNCTCTTGAATAGAAGTGGTTTAGGTGAAACAGGTGAAGTCTACCTAGTTAACGATGGATTCTTAATGATTTCTGAATCCCGCTTCCAAGAAAGTGCGATTTTTAATCAGAGAGTAGATACTTTACCCGTGAAAAAGTGTTTTAGAGAAGGAAAAGAAGTAACAGGATTTTATGATGATTATAGAGGAGTTAAGATTTATGGTTCATCTTACTGTGCTAAAAATTTAGGATTTGTTCTTTTAGCAGAAATGGATGAAAAAGAGATTGTGCAATCTATTAAAACTTTGCAAAATAACATCATTCAAACTGGTATTCTAACTACAACGGGTATGGTAATTGTAGCCTTTATTTTATCTAAAACTATATCAAGACCTTTAATTAAATTGAAAGAAGCTGCAAATGAGATAGCAGAAGGAAATTTTGATGTAAGAACTAATATTAAAACACAAGATGAAATTGGTTCTCTCTCAAAATCTTTTGATCTTATGGCAAAGCGATTACAAGAGTCAATACGTGAAATCAAACAAAAAGAGGATGTAATCAAACAACAGGAGGATATCTTACTAAATTTTGCAGAAAATAGTGAAAACGACTGCGTGTGTATAATTGATATTAAAGATTCCACCAAAGTTACTGCAAACCTAACCGATTCCCAATCAAGTAAACTTTATAGTCTCTTTCTTAACTCTATGGCAACTATTGTAAGATCTTTTGGTGGAACTGTTGTGAAAAATATAGGTGATGCCTTGTTATTTTATTTTCATAATCCTGATCCTACAAAAAAAGATCAATTCAAAATTGTAATTGAATGCTGTTTAAAGATGGCTGAATCACATCAGAAAATAAACGAAAAACTAACCAAAGAGAACCTACCCTCAGTAGACTATAAAATAAGTGCAACTTATGGATCCGTTCGAATAGCAAAAATAGCTCAATCAGCAGTCAATGATATTTTTGGTTCTACAGTAAATAGGTGTGCTAAAATAAATCCACACGCACCAAAAAATGGTTTGGCTATTGGCGAATCTTTATATCAAATCATAAAAAATTTCAAAGATTACAATTTTGAAAAAATTGATAATTCCTTTACTGACGACTATGGATTTGCGCTATATTCTGTTAAACGGACTAACTGAAAAAATTAAAATAAATTAAGATTGTTTGAACCCGTCTAGTCGACTAGTTCAGTCCAACCTTTTACGAAGACTGAGTTCTTGTAGAGTGGAACTGGTTGTCCAACTGTAAAGTCCATTGGTCTCATCCAGAAGATTGCCTTTGTTGGGCAAACTCCAATACATGCACCATCAGAGATGCATCTTTCTGGATAAAAGACAAATGCTTTACCTCTCTTCCAGCCTTCTACTGGTTTTACTCTAAGTACATCAGGTCCCAAAGATGTGCAAATTTCTACGCAAAGTGCGCATCCAATGCACATCTGTTCACTGATGTCAGGAAGAATTCCTACTGGCATTACAAGACAAGCTTCGTCTTTGATCTTAATATAACTTACCCAAAAATTCGAAATTATAACGGCGTTAGAGAATTTTATAACAGTGTTAAGTAATTCTTGATCGTCCAGTATTATTTCGAGGGTCTACTGTTATTCTAAATTCTTGAAATTGAAAAAACCGAACCAGTCATCTGAAGATATAATTTTATAATATTTTCATTTTCCTGTAAATGTCTGCCGGTAGGTAACAGTATCCAACCTTCTTGCTTTTTGTACTTGGAAACACTTGTCAAAACTATCATAGAATTAGATAGGACAGTATTTGATGCCAATAACATAGTGTAAGAATTAACAAGTCTCCCAGAATTTACATCTCCAAAAAAATTAAAGAAACCATTAATTGAATCCATTATAACAACACATTTTTTTTCAGAAATTCTACCAACAAGTTCAGCTATTTTATACTTGAAATCCATCTTTTCTGGTCTGATTAAATGAACATTTTTCGGGAGGGTAACTAGTTCTGAGACAACATAACCGCTGTACATCAAGTCAAAATCAATATAATAAACTGGCTCCTCAATCTTATCTATCATTTTAGAAATACAAAATATCTTCGTAAAAGGATTATCAAAAATCAATGAAGTTATTTTGTTGTTATTAATTAAGCCTTTTACATCTGAAAACCCGAGACTATGTGACTCAGGATTTTTAACCAACATGAGATTATCAGAATTCTGGTATAATAATGAAATTGTATTCTGAAGATTTGATAAACGAATTTCCATCTTATGGAAAAACATACTTGAATAATGCTTCGATATCACTAATGCCCAGAGTTAGTATATTGGAAATGCAGGAATTTTTAGTTCATTATAATTCCATTGGACCCGACTCCATTCAATCAGAACCTTTTGTAGATGAAAAACTCCGATTAGTAAGAAGAGAAGTCTCTTCTTTATTGAACTGTCAACCAGATGAGATTGTACTAACTCAAAGTACAACTGATGGTGTGAATATTGTAGCAAACGGAATGGATTTTAATGATAATTCAAATGTGATTATTCGAGGTACTAGCCACGAACACCACGCAAATTATTATCCTTGGCTTCAACTTTCTAAAAAACTGGATCTTCGAAATTTAGAAATAGACGAAAATGGATTTTTTGACCTAGCACAATTAGAAAAAGTAATTGATGAAAAAACGAAATTAGTTTCATTAAGTCATGCTTTATACAATACTGGGGCAATTTTACCAATTCAAGATGTAAGTATAATTCTAAAACAAAATGATATTCCGTTTTTTGTTGATGCTGCACAAACAGTAGGCTGCCTTGGTGAAATGAATGTTGAAAATTTAGGCTGTGATTTCATAGCCTTTAATGGCTCAAAATGGTTGTGCGGACCTATGGGAACCGGTTTATTTTATTGCAAAAGAAAGTCAAGTAAATTGTTACGTCCAACAGGAATAGGAGGAGAATCTGCAATGATTTATGATAAAACTGAATTAAGCTACAAAGATCTCCCTGATAAATTTCAAACAGGATTTAGAAATTATGTTGGCATTGTAGGTCTAAGCGCCGCATTGCAATTTATGAAGAAACTAGGAATGAACAATATTAGACAGAAAAATATGAAATTAGCTGAAATTTTAAGAAAGGAATTATCGAAGATCTCTGGCATTGTACTTTATGGACCCGAAAACCCAGAACTTCGGACTAGTATAGTCTCATTTAACCTAGAAGATAAAGAACCATCATATATTGTAAAAAAACTAGAAAAACTTGGCTTTGTTTTAGCAGTAAGAGAAATATTTGATAAAAAGATAGTTAGGGCTTCTCCGCATTTTTTCAATACAGAAAAGGAAATAATCGAACTAGTTAAAAAATTAAAAGAACTATAGGTTTTCTTGTTCTTCTATTACCATCATAGTAAGTGTTGATTGAACTTTGTTGATCTTTCTAATCTTATTTGTTATGACTGATCTTAGTTTTTCTGAGTCTAATGAACTTAGTTTTAAAACAATATCATACACTCCATACACTCCTTGAACCTCGTAGGTTATATCGCCCTCTTGATCAAGAATTTGTTTTACTTCATTAATAATGGATTCATCAGAACCAAGGTCTGAGTTTAATAATACATACGCAGTTGGCACATTCCAACTTTAAGAATTAACTATTTAACCTTTCATGAATTCAAAATTGATAAACCACAATCCAGATGTTACTTCGTGAAACCCATTGATCTTACTATTCCCATATCAAGTAATCTTCCAGCATTTCCTGGCTCACCCAAACCTGTTTTTATTCCATGGGAAAACTTACAAGAAAACGGTTACAATCTAGAGCTTTTGTTTCTTAGTACACATTCTGGGACCCATGTTGATGCACCTTTTCATTTTGATAATTTAGGAAAAAAACTTCACGAATTTCCAATATCTCGATTCTGTACTCAAGTTACCAAGATAAAAGCCAAAACTGGGAAAGATAAGAAAATTACTAAAGAAGACATTCGAGATTTTGAGCGTAGTTACGACGATATAAGAATAGGAAGCTCATTGATTTTCCAAACTGATTGGGATAAAAAACTAAAGACGGAATATTATTTCAAAAAAAATCCTGGTCTTACAAAAGATGCTGCATTCTACTTGATATCTAAAAAGGTAAGATTGGTAGGAATAGATTCTCCCAGCATTGATATGGCAAACTCAAGTAGATTTCCTGTCCATAATCTGTTTGCTAAAAATAATATCTTGATTGTTGAAAATTTAACGAATTTAAGAAGTGCACCTGATATTTTTACTTTGATTGTTCTCCCTCTCAAACTAAAAGGAACAACAGGTTCCCCTGTTAGAGCTATTGCTATTTAGTAGACAAACTGAAATCGCTGTTTTTTATAATTTGGAGATAATTTTCCTATAACGGGGATCTTATTTCCACAGAATTTACATTTGTTGTTGTTATCAAGATTCCACCCTTCTATATCAAAACCAAATCTTTTCACTATTATGTTATTGCATTCAGGACAATAGGTGTGTTCTAATGGATGGCCTGGCACGTTTCCTATATAGGCATAGTTGATTCCTTCTTCTTTGGCAACTTTGTGATGATTTTCGAGAGTTTTGACGGGAGTTTGATCAAACTCCATCATTTTATAGTCTGGATGGAATCTCAGAAAATGAATTGGTATGTCTGGACCAAATTCATCATAGATAAATTTGCAGAGTTTTCTTGCATAATCTAGACTATCTCCAGCTTGTGGTACAATTAAATCTGTAATTTCTACATGTATATTCGTTTTATCTCTTATTTCTATTAGGGTATCAAAAATTGGTTGAGGATCAGGTACCCCTATGTATCGTTTGGTAAAATTAGGCTCAGCACTTCCTTTAAAATCAACAGTGATACAATCTAGGAACTGATCCATCATGTTTACAGTTTCGGGTGTGTCGTATCCATTTGAAACAAATATGTTGTAAAGACCATTCTTTCTGGCAATTACACCACAATCCCTTGCAAACTCGATAAATATTGAAGGTTGATTGTATGTGTATGCTATACCATCAGCACCATAATCTAATGTCATTTTAACAACTTCTTCTGGAGTCATATCTACTCCCTCAACCTTTCTTCGTTGGCTTATATCATAATTTTGGCAGTACTTGCATAACCAGTTACATCCTGTTGTTGCTATCGAAAACACCTTTGACCCAGGTCTATAATGAACCACCGGCTTTTTTTCTATGGGATCCACGTGACCTGCAATAACCTTACCGTATACGAACAAATCTAATTTTCCATCTACATTTCCCCGAATTCCGCATAGTCCTATCTGATTATTACTTATTTCACAATATCTTGCGCAAGCAGTACATCTGACTTTCCCATTTGGTAATTTTTCATAAAGAAGTGCTTCTTTTCCCATAAACTAACTACAATTCACATTTTTCCAATATAAGGTGAACTGATTTAGTAATGCTAAAAGTATAGAAGTTATAATAATCAATCATGAGTAAACCGGGAAACATGTGGAGAAAGTTACATGGAAAAATCACGAAAAGACCTACAAATTTCTCTTGGGTTTTGGGCGATAAACTTGCAGGTTCTGGCATGCCTACTACTTCTGAGGAATTTGATTGGACTCTTAAGCAAGGAATAAAATCAGTAGTTACGCTGACTGAAAACTCCTTACCGGAATCGTGGATTGATGGTATTGACTATCTTCATGTTCCTACCGAAGATCTTACCGCTCCAGACATGGAAAAAATCGAGCATGCTATCGATTTTATCTACGACCAAATACATGGTGGAAAACCAGTGATGGTTCACTGTGCAGCTGGTATGGGAAGAGCAGGTACAATTTTAGCATGTTACTTAATAAAATACAAAAAATACTCTGCTCAGAAAGCAATTTCAAAAATCAGGGAAGACAGACCGGGTTCGATTCAATCAGAAAAACAAGAGATTGCAATATCGCTGTTTGAGAAACACATTTCTAAGAAATAATATCAGAGATCAATTTTCCATCTTTAGCTTTGACTTTCATCCTTTTATTCTCTTGAAAAGTAAGAGTTATGCCTCCATCTTCATCCGGATCTTCTACTTTAACAAGTTCAGTCAACTTAATTGGATCAAATTTTTCCATCTTCTTTCTCCTATTCTGGTATTGCTACCGTGTCTATTTTATCTCCATTTGCTTTAATGAAAAGGTATCTGTTATCTTTGAAGATGATAGTTATACCTCCCTCTTTATCAGGATCTTCTACTTCTAAGACTTGTTGGCCTAGTAAACCATCATACTTTGCCATGATATTTTTTGAAAGTAGATCTTTATATCCTTAATTGATTTCCAACATAATTGGTTTTGCTTGTTTTTTTACATTATCTGGATCTGTGTATTGATGCTTTTGCCAAGAGGCAACAACCTCAGCAGATACCTTATGTGTACCTTTTCCTAAATCCGATGCATTAAACGTAATAGGCTCATCAAAGTCAAAAAGCTCTTCTTGGACCTCTTTTTCCGTTAACCTAATGAAGGGCTCAAAGTTTTTTGACACTTGTACCCAAACCCTTCTATCTTTCATTGGATTAACTAATTTAGGATTCCTTGTCCAGAAGATTGATGCTTTTCTATAGGTATCAACAGGTTTACCAATCTCATGTTTTCTAAGACTTCCAGTTAGTAGTTTTACACCGTATTTAATTTTGAACAAGTTATCATTTACATTATACGCCTTTGTCCAGTTTTTTTCATTAAATGAATCTCTTATTTTGCCTTGAATTGAAAACCTGGCATTAATTGTTATAGGTTCATCTATTGAATATTCGTCTTTGTCTTTGACCAATTCCACATCGGATACATAATTTTCTTCCATATTCTTTCATAATGATTTATAACCACAATAAGTTCTTTTTCTGTTGGATGAACGCTAGTTTAATGACTTCCTCTGAAAAAGAGGTAAACATATCGATCAAAGAATCTGATGTGGGGACTCTATACATAATCCAGCACGAATTACTGCAAGATTCTGGTGTTGATTTCGCAGGTGTTATTGTAAAACATCCTCTGACAAACGAATGTTGGATGAAAGTTCGTTCATCCAAAAGCGATCCAATTGAAAAAATGAAAAAAGCAACAGATGCTGCAATAGCAAACACAGATGATTTAAAAAAATTATTTAACGCAAAAATTAAAGGATAATTGATGAGATTCTGTCCAAGTTGTGAGATAAGACTAAAAAAAGGTGAATCGGGTTTACATTGTCCAAAATGTGGTTATATTGAAGGAAAATCTTCTGATACTATAAAGAAACAAGAAAATGAAACGGAAGTATCTGAATTAAACGTCCTAGATGAAAGTGAAGGTCAAGAGACACTTCCTACAATTAATATGGATTGTGAAAAATGCGGAAACAATGAAGCTGTATGGTGGATGCTTCAAACTAGAAGTGCAGATGAACCTACTACCCAATTTTATCGATGTACAAAATGCAATCATACTTGGCGTAATTACGCATAACGTTTAACTTGAACGTTTTTGACAAGTGAGTAAGTTTGGTATTTGAAGCGCAAACTAATGGTTCAGACGATTTAAAGGCAATTATTTCTGCCATTTCTACATTAGTAGAAGAAGCTACCTTTGTTGCTACTACTGAGGGAATAACCTTTAGGGGTATGGATCCATCACATGTAGCACTCATAGACATCTCTTGGCCAAACTCCGCCTTTGAAAAATATGATTGCGACAGTGATATTAAATTTGGTGTACGGATAGATGAATTTTCCAAATTAATTAAACGGGCAGACAAAAAGGATAACATTGAAATTAGTATTACTGATCAGAATATGCTCTTAGTTAAAGTTGGCAAAAACAAGAAATACAAAATGAGACTAATAGAAAGTTCAGCGACTGACACCCCGTTACCTAAAATTCCATATGATGCTAAGATTACAATGCCGTCGACATCCTTTGATAAAATACTAGGTGATGTGCAGGTTGTTTCCGATTATCTTACTATTAGTACTACTGAATCAAAAGCAGAGTTTTCTGGTAAAGGAGACTCTGGTGAAGTGGTAATTGATCTAGAGAAAAACTCTGAAGAAATTGAAGATTTTACATCAAAAGAAGATAGTAATGGCACATACAGTCTAGAATATCTTAATCCTGTTGTAAAGGCTGTAGGAACCACAGCAGGCTCCGTAACTTGCGAGTACTCTAGTGCAAAACCGTTGAGAGTAGAGTTTAAGGTTGCTAATATTGGAAGAATTCACTTCTATCTGGCTCCACGCGTAGAAAGTTAAAGCATTTAAAGATAAACTGAAACAGGTATTACTGACTTGAGACTAGTTTTAAAATATGGCGGTACTTCTATTTCTAATGCAAAAGATATCAAAAGCGTTTCTTCCCATGTTGTTTCACTTTCAAAAAACAACGAAATTGTGATAGTTTGTTCTGCAATAAGTGGCACAACTGACGATTTAATTGACATATCTCACTCTATTGAAAAAGAGAATAAGACTCGTGCTAAACAATTAACTTCAAAAATAATTAATCGCCATAAACAATTAGCGAAAAAAACAATAAAAAAAACCAAAATCCAAAAGAAACTTTTAACTAAATTAGACAACGAATTTTCTGAACTAGTCTCTGTAATAGATGGTATGGTATTACTAGGAGAAGTAACACCACGATTAAGAGATTATCTAATATCTTTTGGGGAAAGATTATCTATAGAATTGATCTCTTCTGCATTGATCGAACGCAACAAAAGATCTTTAACCCTTAGTGGGAGAAATGTCGGCATAGTTACTGACTCTAATTTTGGTGAGGCAAGACCACTGATGGATACCACACGACTAAGGGTTTCTAAATCACTTAATGACGTTCTTTCCAAGAAAAACATTCCAGTTGTTGGCGGATTTTCTGGTGCCGACCAACATGGACACATTACAACGTTCGGAAGAGGAGGTTCAGACTATACTGCGACTATTATAGGATCGTGTATTCATGCAGACGAAATCTGGTTGATGAGCGATGTAGACGGTCTTATGACTGCGGACCCAAAAGTCGAAAAAAATGCAAAGGTGCTCAAAGAGGTTTCATATATTGAAGCAATTGAAATGGCGTTATTTGGGGCAAAACAGATTCATCCCAGAACGTTTGAACCTATTTTGTCAAAAAAGATTCCAATGAGGATAAGGAGCTCTTTTAATATTAATAATGAAGGAACTCTGGTTACTGCATCTCCTGATGAAGCTACAAAGAAAACTGTGAAATGTGTTAGTACTATTCGACACAACGGTCTGATCGACGTACGTGGAGGTAGTATGGTTGGAGCTCCAGGTACTGCGGCAAAAATCTTTACAACCCTTGCAAAGGTTGGAGTAAATGTAATGATGATTTCTCAAAATCCCTCAGAATCTAGCATCTCAGTTGTTGTAAAAAATGCTGACCTTGACAATGCTGTTAACGCCATTGAGAAAGAGTTGTTGGGTAAAATCATCAAAAAATTGGAGGTAACTACTGATGTTGCAATTATTGCTCTGATAGGTTCTGGGATGAGGGGGACAGTAGGCGTAGCCTCAAGGGTATTTAGTGCAGTAGCTAAAAAAGAAAAAAACGTGGTAATGATTACACAGGGTTCATCAGAACTTAATTTAGCTTTTGTGGTAAAAGACTTGGATTCAAAAATCGTAGTTCAAGCACTTCATGATGAGTTTGAATTAGCCAAGATAAACTAGTCACGCAAAATCATTTATTACATTTAGTATTCTCTAAATCATTGAAAAAAATTATACTAATTGGAATAATTATGGCAATCATATCTACAATTGCAGTAATACCAGTCTTAACTGATGATGCAGCAGATGCTAATTCACGTCGAAAAGTTCACTTTACTCAAACTATCACTTCTGCACAAGATCCTGGCCAGGGACATGAAACCCATCAGCTTGCGATGATACTATCACCCAATGCTGGTACAATTTATGATGGTTCAGTAACCTATGCCTCAAGTAAAGCAGTTCAACCCCTAATCTTGCATGAAATAAGTTCAAAAGATGCAAAGGGCCAATCTACGTGGACAGTTGATGGGGAAAATGTATATGGTTTAACCTCACTAGAATCAAAAAAATCTAATTCTTTTGAATTTACGGGGGCTGCAATAGCGTTTCATTCCAACGATGTAGATCCTTTTACAGTTACAGTAAGTGTTGATGGTTGGATTAGAGGACAACCAACCGAAGTTATAATGCAAAAGATTGAAGATGAAAAAGATGAAAAGAAACTTGAGCTAAGTAGAGCAAACGTCCCAGCAGAAATTCCAATGCATAAAGGATTCTTTGATAATGAGTATGTTTATTTCATTATAACTGATTCAAGTAACAAAGAGTATGGAGACCTTATTACTGAAATGCAAGATTGGAAAGTGGAGCTTGCACCACCTCTAGCAAATGTAACGAAGGAAACTAGTGGCAAAATTTATGTTTTTGAAAACGGAATAAAAGGAGCTGGAATTAAAGGATTTCAACCAGAAATAGTATCTTCAACACCCGAACAGGATCAATACATTGCATTGAATTCTATAATTGAAGTATCTTGGAAACCGGGTCAGAACCCCGAGATACTAAAATCCGAAAAAGAAATTCTTGAAGCAAGGACTGGGAAAAGAATTACTATGAAGGAAAAAAACGTTGTAATCAATTCTCCACAAATAATTTGGCCAAATGGACAGATGAAAGTAAGAGAAAAAGGTATATCTGATGATATGTCATATGGCGGCGGTCAGATTATTGACATTGATACTGACAAGATGTTGGTTACCTTTGTTGCTCACAGGGGTTGGGGTCCTGATGGTAGTACTGTTTACTATATAGTTACAGATGCTACACCGTCAGGTCCTGCAGAAACAATGGGTGTATCTAGTTCACCCGGTTCCTCAAAACTAATTAACAGTCCAGCTGCAGTTGATCTATTTCAGTTTAAAAACGGCTTGATAGGATCTGGACCATTAGGATATCAACCTGGAATTGCGGCATCTGCATTAGGTGATAAGAACTATAGCCCTATGTGGCGAATCTTCTTGGTAGAATGGAAGGAACCCCAAGAAGCAAAGTTGTTAGAAACTAAATCTGATATAGACGAATTTAACAAACAAGATGTTTTAACTGTTAGTATAGCACGACCTATGAATAGTAATCACATAGTTAACTGCCCATTCATTGATCCGTTTCAAAACTGAATGGTAAAAGGATAAATTACTTGAAAATAGATCTGATCTTGCTTTGACTGGTAAATTATACATAGTTGGGGTCGGTCCTGGGCATCATGATCATATGACATTCAAAGCAAAGCATGCAATAGAGGAAAGCGATACAATTGTAGGCTATGAAACTTATGTTAATCTAGTTCAAGACCTGATAGAAGGCAAGGATGTTTACCGATACGCGATGACACAGGAGGTTGAACGAGCACACCAATGCATCGATCTTGCCAAAGAAGGTAAAACAGTCTCTCTTGTTTCCAGTGGAGATCCTGGAATTTATGGAATGGCAGGGCTAATTTACGAAATTCTTGCCCAGTCTGGATGGGATCCAAAAAACGACCTACCTGTTGAAATTATACCAGGAATTTCTGCCCTGAACTCTTGTGCTTCTCTTATAGGTTCACCATTAATGACAGATTTTGCTGTATTAAGTATGAGTGATCTGCTTGTTCCATGGGACATCATTGTAAAAAGAGTAGAAGCAGCTGCACAAGGAGATTTCGTTCTTGTGATATACAACCCAGCAAGTAAAAAGCGAATTCATCAACTACAAGATACAAGGAAAATATTACTAAAATACAGGCGCCCAGACACACCAGTAGCAATTATCAAGGGAGCATATAGAGAAAGTCAAAGTATTGTAATAACAGATCTGGAAAACCTACCAAATTATTCGGATAAACTGGGAATGATAAGCACAGTAATAATAGGAAATTCTTCAACATACACCTATCATGACTTGATGATTAATCCGAGAGGATATAGGTCAAAATATCATTTAGAAGAACAAACAAATCCCAAACTGAAAGTTTAATGGTTTTTTCCTATTATCTCTCTTAACTCCTCGCTTAGGTCTAGCTTATCTCGTATTGGCCCAACTATTTTTACCAAGTAATCACCCACAGCTTGTTTTAAATCTGAAGGATGAAGCTTTTTCTCCTTGAAAACAGACTCTAATTCTTGATAGCTTGTAAACAAAACGTCTCCTCCAAATCTTGCAGATCTTTCTATCTTGATTTCTTTGAATCTGTGAAGGATAATGTGTTTAACAATCTCCAAAAGTGGATTGTTCTCTACGTTTCCTAATTCGCACCAAGCCCTCTTGATCTTTTCTCTTATCTCTTCATCTGTATTATGAATAAGAATTCCAGAGTCTGGAGCTGATTTACTCATCTTGTCAAGCAGCTTTGCCTCTTGACTGGAACCACTGGGTTTGGAAAGACTAGGCAATAACCTATGATGAACCGCCACTGGTACCTTCCAATTCATCTTTGGAAAAATTTCTCTTACTAGCATGTGGATCTTTCTTTGGTCCATGCCTGCGTGAGCAATATCGATATCTAGTGAATGGATATCAACTGCTTGCATAGGTGGGTAAAGCAATTTAGCAAGATCAATTTTTTCTTCATTTTCTGACCTTCCCATAATAGTTAAAGTTCTCATGGTTCTTGCAAGAGACATATTTTTAGTAAATCTTACTAGCTCCTTCCAGTACTCCTTTCTTTGATCATAAAGGTCTGAGCCCAAGACAATGTTTACGCCTGGACACACTACTTCAAATGCCTCTTTGTAGTAGTCTGACACTTTGGAAATTGTATCCCAGTTACTCCCTAACTTGTCATTAATCAAAGTGTGCCAATCAGCTAAAAATACAGTACAATCTACTCCAGCTTCGATAAAGTCATTAATTTTAAAACCTGTGCTTATCAAACTTCCTAAATGCAAAAAACCAGAAATTTCTAGTCCTATGTAATGTCTAGGCTTGGAATTTGTTTTAAATAATTCTATTAATTCATCCCTGGTAACTATTTCTTGTGTGGGTGGTTTCTCAACAAGTTCTACCTTCTTTATAACATCCAAACCAAATCACATCTTGACGCATACACTATAAAGTTACGTTTCATAATCGTCCATAGTTTTTCGTGATTTGGTACTGAGATATAATGCGTGAGCACTAATAATAAAAGCAGCCATGAAAATCTTTGTTCCAAAAATCAAGTTCCATGGCCTATTATGATCAGGATAAGCAACAGTAAGCTTGTCTATATCTGGAACGACCCCATCAACTATACCAGCTGCAATTTTCCCGGTTAAAACACTAAAATTCCAAAAGACTTCATACAAACAGATTACTGTAAAACCCAGCAACATTAGTTGAAGGAGAGATAACTTCCATCCTGAAATTTTTCCTTTGGTAGTCTTTTTCCATCCAATCCTAGATACACAATACCATCCAATTATGATAGAAAAGAATAACCACGTTGATAGCTTTGCAAAATTATCAAATGGTACATGAGTAGTAACTAACACTTCTCCCATAACATAAGATCCTTTTTCCTCCCATTCATTTATCATTGAAAAAACACCATAGAATGTGATTGAAGCCATAATGATGGCGCAAACATAGAAAATGTACAAAAATACTTTATATCCTCTATCAGATTCATGTAGATGTTTTGGTTGCAATTTACGTCGTTTCTTGGATGGATGATATAAAATTAATTTTTACTCAATGAGGTTTATTAAACAAGTTTCTGACTGAAAAACCATTGAAAATACCAATAAACATACCCGATATTGGAAGAGAAGAGATTAGAGAAGTTAACAAGGTTCTTAGATCAGGCGTACTTACATCAGCTTCTAGGACAGGAGGTAAATTTGTTCAGGAATTTGAGAAATTTGCCAGCAAATTCGTTAGATCAAAACATGCAATATCAGTAAATTCAGGAACAGCAGCAATTCAATCTTGTTTGTATGCAATTGATATAAAAAAAGGTGATGAGGTGGTAATACCATCATTCACTTTTGTTGCAACGGCTAATGCTATAATGGCTACTGGAGCAAAGCCTGTTTTTGTTGACATCTTGAAGGATAACTATACCATTGACCCTTTTGATTTAGAAAAAAAAATAACTTCTAAAACAAAGGCCATAATTCCTGTTCATATTTACGGAAATGTCGCCTATATTGATCAGATAATAGAGATTGCCAAAAAACACAACCTCTATGTAATTGAAGATGCGGCACAATCTTTGGGTTCAACATTTAAGAAAAAACATACTGGAACTTTTGGAGATCTAGGATGTTATAGTCTATATCCGGCAAAGGTTATGACATCTGGGGAAGGTGGTTTCATAGTTACTAACAACACCAAGTTGAAAGACAAGTTATTGATGATACGAAACCACGGAATGGTAAAAGGTTATGATACGAAGGTTTTGGGTCTTAATTTTAGATTACCAGAAATTAACGCAGCTATAGCTAAAGTACAATTAAACAAACTTCCAAAGTTCTTACAAAAACGAAGAAGCAATGCTGAGTTGCTCCATTCTCTTGTAAATGATATGAAAATTAAATTGCCTTCCGAAAGAAGTGGCGAAAAAGTGAATTGGTATCTTTACACAATTGCAACAAGCAACAGGAATCATGTAATGAAGAAACTCAATGACAATGGAATAGGAGCAGTTGCATACTATGTAATCCCAGTTCATAAGATACCTTTCTACAGAAAATCCACTAGACTCAAAGTGACAGAGTGGGCATCTACACACGTTCTGTCCTTGCCTGTGCACCCTCAAGTTTCAAAAAATGAAATAATACAAATAGCAAAAAAAATTCACGAGGTAGTAAATTGAGTATAGCGGAATTTCTTGGTAAAGTATGCAAGATAGTATTGCCAATACCAGAGGAAAAATATCTTGGAAACTCTGGATCTGGCATTGCAATCTGTACTCTTTCAAGCATTGATTTAATGAAAAAACTGGTCAATAGGGGAATCTTGGATAATGTTGCAGTTGTTGGTAGGCTTTTATCCGAAAACCAAGGAATTGATTCTCTCATAACTAATTCAATCACCTGCGGAATCCAAACAATTCTATTATGCGGAAAAGAAGTCAGCGGTCATAAAACTGGTCATTCGTTACTGATGCTTCATAAAAATGGCGTTGATAATCACGGTAACATTGTAGACTCAGTTAGCCCAAATCCTAATCTTACTGTATCAAAAGAAAAAATAGATCAGTTTAGAAAAAGAGTTGTATTGGTAAACAAAATTGGAAATGAAAACATTCACGAGATTATCGCAGAAATAAGATCATTAAGGAATTAGTAACCATTCATCTGCCTTTCTCTGTTTACCTTATTTTTTTTCTTGTATTCTTGTAAGATATCATCTGGACTTAGACCTAACTCTAGGGATGCTTGTACAACAAAGTGCCAAATATCAATTAGTTCTTCTCTTGCCTCATTTTCATCAAATGGTGTAGGTGTCTTCCACCACTTCCAATTAGTTGTTCTTTGAAGCTCTATTGCCTCATGTACAATAGCAGTGCAAAGAGCAGATATTCTACCTTCTGTATCACTAGGATAGCGCTCAAGTTTCATCATTTTTTCCAGCCCTTTTTGTAATGAAAAAATTGATTCTAACTTGTCCACATATTTTTCTGATGTTTGTTCCACTTAGTAGAATGAAAAATTCACTTCACTTAAATTTTTACAAAATTTTGTGAAGGATAATTTGTCTTACAAATGAAATTAGAATCTAATCATTCTTTCGTATTGCTTGACTCTATCTGTAATGTTTTTTTTAGTCAAATTCAGCAATCCATCAAGACCATACTTTTCAACTGCAAATGAGCCAAGAACATTCCCATAAACTACAGCTCTTTTAATGTTTGAAAGACTGGTCGAATTTTTGTTTGCCAAATATCCAATCATAGCACCTGCAAACGAGTCACCCGCCCCGGTAGGATCAACCACGTCTTCTAATGAAAAACCCGCACAGGGAAATATTACATCATCATAGAACATCAGGGAACCATGTTCTCCTTTTTTTATTATTACGTATTTTGAACCCCACTCCATCATTTTTTTTGCACATTTGATCAGGTTATTCTCTTTGGTTAACAGCTTTGCCTCTTCGTCATTGATTACAACTGCATCTACTGACTTGATCATCTTAATCACTGAATTTCTTTTAGTTGATATCCAAAACTCTATAGTATCACACATGGAGAACTTGGCGTTTCCAAATTCTTTTATTAATTTCACATTTTGGTCAGGATCATTGTTAGCAAGATAAACAAATTTTGAATTTTTATATTCTTGTGGAACTTGAGGTTTGAAAGTTCCTAATACGTTCAATTCAGTCTTCATGGTTTCTCTATTGCTTAGGGTCTCATCATACTTGCCATCATACCTGAATGTTTTTCCATTTTCTTCAATCTTTAAACCTCTAAGATCTAGGTAATTATCCAAAGTTTTCTTGTATTTTTTTGGAAAATCTTTTCCTACTACAGCGATCAGTCCTGTGTCTACAAAATAGCTAGCAGAAATGCCTGCAAAGGTAGCAGCTCCTCCTAAAACATTCTTCAATGTCTTTGAAGGAGTTCTTATAGTATCAAGTGCAGTAGATCCAAATACTGTTAACACAATTAAAACAAATTAATTTTGTCGTATAAATTCCCTTGCCTGTTCCTCGGTGGGGTAGTACACAAACGGTACATCAAATGAAGTAAATAGCACGTCATAGTTTGTAATCCCACTAATTTTTATCGTTGGGATGTTGTCTTCAGTTATTTTTGTATTAGTCTGAAATTCTCCATTAACTGATGTCTTACCTAGAGCAGGTAAGGTAAACGGACTTAGTTTGCCATCCCCAATCTTTTCTTTATCTGCAAAAACAGAGAAATCAGTCTCTCCAGCAGTCAATACCAATAAAGACGGATTATCAAATTCCAACTGTACATTATACTTAGAACCATTGTCATTTTCACCTATCAGTTCACTGTCTGTAATTATTGCCCCGATTTTTGACGCTGTAGCATATTGAGAATAGCCAAACAGGCTCATTCCTAAAATTACGGTAATAATAACTGCCTTTCTACGGGAAACCATATCAAAAAATTCCAAAATTCCTATTTAATACAAAAGGAAAAAATTCCAAATAATATGTGTAAAATTTTTGATCTAGTCTACAAGCGGATTAGAGTTAACAGAATAAATGAAAAACTCTATCACAAAGTATAGATGGCAAAAATTAAGGTTAAGGTGGGAGAAATTGAGGTTGAGGTTGATTCAAGAGATTTCTATGTAGATAACGGTTCCATAAATGATGTTATTGAAGCATTAACAAAATCCATAACGCAAAATCTAGAAAAGATAACAGCACTTAAAGAATCACCACAGGAACCAAAAATTGACGCTTTGGGCTCTATTGACGATGCAGAGATACATGAACCTGAATTTACTGATCCGATTCCTATTGATATCACAGAAATAAAATCAAAATTACTAGTTCTTCACAAAAATTCTTTTTTTAACAAGCCAAGAACTGTAACAGAAACGGTGGAACAATTACGGGAATACGGATGGAGGGCAAATCCATTTGATGTTTCAAGAACCTTAGCCAATATGGCCGCAAATAGAGAAATCTACAAAGACTGCCAAGAAAACAAGAGCTACTATATAAAAGAACCAATTATTGTTACGTAGAATTGTAATCACATTTCTTGCAAGAATCAAAAATTGTTCCCTCTAGATGGTCGAAATGTGTTTTACATTTCATACACGTATGATGCATATCAAAATATCCATCATCCTCTACCGGACCAGTCCTTTTAGAGTCTAATTCAGTATTTCCGCACTTTATACAGTGACAGCCACAACTTGTTTTCATTACTTATACCGAGAAAAAATGTATGTATAGTTGTATTGCCATAGATCTATTGTGACCAAAGAGGAACGAGAGATTCCCATAGAGATTGACGATCATTTCAGAATGTATGGAAAAGAACCTTGGGAAGTAGACTATGGAGAAAGATGTCCTATCTGTACAGTTCGAATTGACGAATATGGTTTTTGTTCTTGTGGTGCTAGTGGAGATTAATTCTGTATTTCAATTGTAAACCAATTACTGCAGCTACTGAAATTCCTAATATGGGTAGTAAAATTGGAAATTCAGGAACTACACTAGTTCCTATAATTTCTAAAGTTCCTGGAGATTTTGGCTTTACATTAAGCCAAATATGAGTATCATTCCTAATGTATTCGTGATCCAATATTTTTTCATCTTCTAAAAACACCTCATATGGATTCCATAGTAGATCTAAGGGCAATAAAACAGTAACAAATTCGTTGGGATCTTTAACTTCAAAACTAAGAGTCTTTGACGGTTGGTTAAAACTAAATCCATCAATCTGAGATAAGGTTCTGATAAAAACTGCAAACTTTTCTTGTTTCCATTCTACATCTTTTTTGATTACTGGTTCATCTATAACATATTCTAGAACCATTTCGCAACCATGACACTTTATCCCTCTTTGCTCACCTATCATTACTGGGCGGTCATCAACAAAAACCAAATCAACACTTTGAGGAAAAACAAAGTTTGTACTCTCTAAATATCTGAAATCCCACTTCCAAACATGATCATCTACTTGCAAAACATTTCCCAAATCATAGTCTACGTAAACATGACTATCGGACGGAAATACCACAATAGATCTATTATCTCCTGAGACAGCATGTTGTGCTGCTTTTTCATCTTCATTTAATACTTCGATATTAGATACTTCCCCTGGAATAGTTTTAACTTCTACTGCAGTTTTACTTGGTTTAATTTTGTGTTGTACGTGCACTTCACCTCCTTGACTTATTGATACTTCAACAAAGACGTGTTCTGCCTTTTCACCAAATGATATCTCCTGAGCCAATGCAGAACTTGGGATAACCATACAAGAAACTAATAATATGAAAAAAATTTTCAATTGTTTTATTCCTCTATTGTCAATTTAGTTATCTTTGCTTCCTCGTGAGGGCAATCATTTTGATCTCGTGGTAAATTTACAATCTTATCAGCTACATCCGTGCCTTCAAGAACCTCACCAAACGCTGTGTATTGTCTATCTAAGAACACACTATCAGTAGTGACTATGAAAAATTGTGATCCAGCACTATCTGGATCAGCAGCCCTTGCCATCGAAACTACTCCTCTAACATGAGATTTTGGATTAAATTCTGCTTTTATAGTATAACCGGGCCCACCAGTTCCCCACGAACTTTTATCCCTCCCTTTAGTATTAGGATCTCCTCCTTGAATCATAAAACCTGGTATTACACGATGAAATAAAGTACCATCATAAAAACCAGACCTAGCTAATTTTTCAAAATTCCTTACAGTTTCGGGAGCAAGTTCAGGAAGTAACTTAAAAATAATTTTTCCAAAATTAGTCTCTATAACAGCTTTACTCAATAGATGAGATTTTTTGGCGATATAATTATAGTCTTTGGAAGAAATGTTAGAGACGTTTTAACATTGTTCTAAAATAATTCAATATAACAATTTGGTTAACTTGTAATCTGAAATTCCACGCAAGTAATAATCTTATATAGAACAGTCTGAATTTACAAACGTGAATCGTACAAATCAAAGCACTGTAATTAAAGAAGCCATAATCTCATATCTAGAGAAAGGCCTTACAGACAAGCAAGATATTTACAGCAAAGTAGTCGATGACTTAGGAGTCCCAAGACCTACTGTGAGAAGGGTTGCAAGGGATCTTAGAAATGAATTGTTGGAAAAAATTCAAATTCTCCAATCGGAAAATGCAAAATCTAATGCAATTGAGGAAAGTATCGAAACCAACTAGATTCTTTTATTTTTAATAATATCAAATGTTGATTTTAGCATTACCATTATAAACCAGCACTTTAGTGAATTTAAACATGGGTTATCTGAAGAACCATCTTGCAACCGTTGTTGTGGGTGTTTTTTCAGCAGTTTTGTCTGTACTTTGGTTTGCCTTTGATGGCCTCTTGCCTGGTGTACAAGATAGCTACATAAACTTCGTTTTTACAATGGCTGTTCCAATCTCGTGGTTTCTGACCTTCACTTGTTGGATTGCCCAAAAAAGTGCAGACTATATGAAAAAATGGGAAGAAGCCCATGGACACGGTGAAAAAAAAAGCTTGAATAAACAAACCCAAAGACAGTATTTTACTTCTGAAGGAAAAAAAGCAAGTAATTCAGAGATTAAAGAGGCACAAACAGAACTTACAGATGATCTAAATCGACTAAGAGATACTGTAAAATTAAAAGATGAAGAAATTGAAAGACTCAAACAAGAGATAGCTAATTTGGAAACACTAGTTCAAATTGAGTCACTAAAATCTGAATTAGCAAATCTTAAGATGCTGGCCTCTCAAAGAAAAAAACGAAGTAAAACCAAAGATTAACGGCAACATCTACACGATTCTTTGTGATTAGTTTTGCAAGAAGGACAACTTACAGCACCACCATAATGGCATTTACATGAACATATTTCTGTTAAATTAGTCATAATTTAAAGACACTTTAATGATGTTAATATTTTATCTCTTAGAATATTGGTTCAAGATCGTATCTGAGTAACGCTCTAATCAACCATGAAAAATGAGATATAATCTTACGAATACTATATTTATGAAATTAGAGCATAGCTATAATATTTCAAGTTCTAACCTTATCAGCTATCTTTAATGTTTCATTGACCATATTTCTTAATCTTTCTTTTGATTTATCATTGATTTCATGATCGTCGATATCGTTTGTAGTCAGGAAAACGCCTTTTGGATTAGTAAGAACCTTGAAATAAGACATTAATTGTGTCATTAAAGTTTGTACAAAAATAAATCCAATGTTTCCTGCAGCTAAGATAGCCATTCCAGCAACTTTACCTTCAGTTTTCTTATAATCTATATACTCAAAGAGATTTTTTAATGCAGAACTAAAGAATGAATTGTATATAGGAGAACCAATTAACCAAACATCAGCTTCAGTTATATCATTACGAGCTTTTTTAGTGGCTTCATTGTAATTTTCCTCGTGACCCCTAAAACAATCTACTTCCTGCTGTGATAAATTGATAAAAACCGTATTGTCATTCTTTGATTTTACATAATCATATACATACTTCATCATGATTTGTGTCTTAGCAGCTTTTCTTGGACTTCCTGAAATAACAACGATTTTCACATAGTTTTCCTTGAATTAGTCTATTTAAATCAAAACAAAACAGCGGGCTTGGAGGGCCTCGATCCCTCGACCTGAAACTTAGGAGGTTTCCGCGCTATCCATGTTACGCGTCTTTTAGTTGACTCTGCGCTACAAGCCCAGCAGAAAGCCTTCATGTAATTATTTAAGCGTAATCAAGATTGGCTTTGATCATATTTTTTATTTCATTCCATTGTGGTGATTGTTTTTTGTCCCATTCTTCATAAAAAACAACTTCATCCAACGAAAGTCTTGATAACCATTTTGCTTTTTCGAGATCTGGTCTAGATGAGAATTCATATACATAACCTAAACACAAGTAAGCTACAGGTATTATGTGATCAGGAATTTTTAACACTTTTCTCAAGACATCATTTGAAAGAATACTTACCCATCCTACTCCTATCCCCTCTGTTCTCGATGCTAACCAAAGATTTTGAATTGCACAACATACGCTGTATAGACCAGTATTTGGAACACTAGACTTTCCTATAATAAATGGACCAAATTTACTGGGATCATAAGTGACACAAATATTTAGAGGCGATTCTAATATTCCTTCTAATTTGAATGAAAGATACTTTGATTTTTTGGATCCATCAATCTCTTTTGCCGCTTTTTGTTTCTCTTTCTTAAAAGATTCTTTGACAGTTTTTTTTGTATCGTGATTTTTTATTAGAATAAAATTCCATGGTTGTGAGAATCCAACCGAAGGAGCGTGATGAGCCGCTCTTAATATTCTAGTTAATACTTTAGTATTGATATCTTTGGAAATAAAATTTGATCTAACGTCTCTTCTGGAAAATATTGCCTTGTAGAGTCCATTTTTTTCTTCTTTATTGAAATCATTCTCCATTTTAATTCGACACCTTTTCTTAGCAATGGTTGGTTTGTTAAACGTTAATAATATCTACAAATAGGCTTGTATCTGGGCCGATGGTCTAGTTGGTTAGGATACCGCCTCGACACGGCGGTGGTCGAGAGTTCAAATCTCTCTCGGCCCACTAAATCTACATGGAAGTTTTGAATTCTTTTTCTACTATACTCCAAGCGCTTTCTACTGTTATAACGCCTTCCGCACTGAAACTTGTAATTTGTTCGTTAACAATCCGATTGTAGATGTCAGGTTCAACCTGTGCTTTGACTAGAGAAAAACTATTCTTTAATGGAATTTCAGCATCAGGATAAAATGCAGCTCTACCAGGCATGGCAATATCTTCTGTTGAATACTGACCTGAACCTAATCTCTCACCCTCAACAGAAAGATCATAACTTATACTTGGTATAGTGAAAGTTTTATCACTGGGATTTCTTACCAGAAATGTAACCTCTAGTTGTGCCCGTTCTTCTACAGTGTTAACATTCAGAACTTTAACACTTTTTAATTGGATCTCGACTTGTTCCAGTTTTGGATTATCTAAACTTGCATAGTATACAAAACCACCCATTAACGCGAGCAGTCCTGCTATAGCTACATAAACTAACATTTTACTTTGAAGAGCCAAACTTAAACTAAAAGATTCCAGATAACTAAAAAACGTTGTCAAGATCTAAATACATAATATCAAAGGCCACAATTAACTTCTAATGCCATTAGAACAGGCACTATTTACATGGGTTCATCTTGTCTCAGCTTCTATTTGGGTTGGTGGATCTATTTTTCTAGGAATTGTTCTGTCACCTCTACTCCGTACAATGTATGATTCTGTTGAAAAAAGATTACAAATAATGATCAAAGTAGGAAGGAGATTTAACAAGATTGCAGTTCCTTCTTTGATTATTTTAATCATAACAGGAATTTATAACTCAACTTTTTTTTTCTCAGATCCTCAAACAATGATTACGACAAATTATGGTAGCTTTCTATTAATCAAGATCATCCTAGTAATTGCACTTATCATAACATACATTATCCACGTTAGAATAATTCGCAAAGATGTGGAAGAAAGGATAATGACAAACCAGGCATCTCAAAAACAAATTCAAGCCCTTAGAAAAAAGATAATCATACTTGGAGAAGTCACTGTTGTCTTGTCAGTTGCCATACTATTCTTTGCTGCAATGCTTGATGCTGGAGTTTAATTTTCATTTATTCTAACCTCGAACCCATTACTTAGTTTCCCAACTCCGTACTTGCATCCGGTAATTTTTTCTGCCACATACAAGTTCGTTTCTAAATGTTTTGTAATTTTGGGAACAGTGAAAACAGACTGGCCTTGAGCCAAGCTTGCAGGCAAAACTACCATATCAGCTAGATTTTCATCCAATCCAAGTCGGGAATTTAAGAACCTATCAGCTATTTTTTCCTTGAAACCATTTTCAAATAAACAATCAACACCTATTACAGAATTTTCATCAATGCTGTAAATCAAGATTGCACTTCCTTTGTCTATTGCAGGTTCTTGTATCATCTCAGTGCTGACCGTAAAATCCTTTTTCAATTTTGCCTCTATCTTTTTTACTTCTTGTTTGATCACATCCTGATTAATTTGAGAATAAGAACATGTTATTTTTGCATGGGTTGTTTTACGATGATTCAATACTATCGGCTCTACTTTCTGGGATGGCATTACAGATAGTTCAATACAACCTGCACCCTTAGGATAATAACCTCTTTTTTTTACCTTGACACTGCATTGTATTCCCATCCTTGAATAAGCTTCTAATAAAACAAAGCGAATGTAGTCCATTGTTGGACTCCATCCAACATCCGTTCCTCCCCTTATAGTTAGATGCATGGAGCGTTTTGAGATTGCAACAGCTGGCACCAATACCTGAAGTATCAAGGAAATACTGCCTGCTGTTCCTACATCTTCTTTTAACTTGGAATTTATGACCTTGTTTGGATTAAATTTAATTTTGGATGAACCAATTGTTGCACCATCTAGTGTTGCATTTGAAATCTTTGCAAGTAGCATTGCAGCTGTTACGTGTTGTGGTCTTAAACCTGGTTTCTGTCTCCTCTTTCTAATGTTAATTATTTCAATTGGTTGTCTTTTTATTACCGAATACGTTAAGGCACTTCGAACTATTTGTCCACCTCCTTCACCAAACTCTCCATCGATTACAGTGGTTTCCATTTGAAAATATCTAAGCTAGATTCTTTATGATAGTTTTTTAAAGTATATTTCCAACTTGCTTCATGAATGGATTACTAATTGGAAGATTCCAACCATTTCATCTAGGTCATCTTGAAGCTTTCAAGTTTGCTCTATCAAAGGTAGAAAAACTTTCAATTGGAATTGGAAGCTCAAACAAACCACTCCAAAAACAGAATCCTTTCTTTGCGCACGAAAGGGAAGAGATGATTTTGTCTTCGATAAATGATTCTACAAAACAAAAAATTCAAATCTATTACATACCAGACTTGGAAGATCACCAAAAATGGATAGAAAACATTGAAACCATTGTACCAAAGTTTGACGTTGTTTTTTCAAATGATGACTTGACAAAACATCTTTATTCAAAAAAATCAATTCAAGTTTTGTCAATTCCTTTTATAGAACGCGATAATTTGTCTGGGACCAACATAAGAGATCGGATAGTCAACGGTCAAGAATGGGAACATCTGGTTCCTGAAGGAACCCAAAAAGTACTGAAAAAGATTGATGCTAAAAAACGAATAACGAGTCTTTAATTATAAATAAAGGCCTCAAAAGACAAGTCTTGAGGAAATTATTTTGGAATATCTTGCTATGCTACCCGGTCCAACAAATGTACCTGAACGTGTCATGCAATCTATGCTACATCATATCATAAACCATCGAAGTGATGATTTTGTTGATCTTTATACTGATGTCATAGATAAGACTCAACAGGTATTTCAAACACAAAACGATATTGTAGCCTTGTCTTCTTCGGGTACTGGGGCTGTTGAGGCATCAGTTGTCAATATGATACGCAAGGGTGACAAGGTAATCATTCCTGTTAACGGTGAGTTTAGTAACAGACTGTCACAGATGCTAGAATGGCAGGGTGCAAACGTGGTCAAGCTAGAAACCCCTCCGGGAGAAAACGCTTCATTTGATCAGGTAAAAGAAGCCTTTGATAATAATAAAGATGTAAAGGCTTTCTATGTGGTACATAATGAAACCTCAACTGGTACCATGGTAAGTTACTTGGATAAAATTCCAGACCTAACCTCTCGAAACGATGCATTTTACATAGTTGATTCCGTATCGCTTCTAGGCGGTGTAAATCTGCCTGTAGATAAATGGAATATTGATGTCTGTGTCACAGGAGCCCAAAAAGCATTTGCCTCACCTCCAGGAATCTCGCCAATGTCAATCAGTCCGCGGGCCAAAAAGCATATGATCGAAAATCCACCACCAACAATGTACTTTAACCTACCACGATACTTTAGATATTATGAAGAGTCAAAACATACTCCGTTCACACCAGCTCTTCCATTGCTTTATGGATACAGAGAAGCTCTAAACATAATTTTAGAAGAAGGACTAGAGAATAGATTTAAGCGTCATAAAATATGTTCAGATGCCTTGTACGAGGGCTTAAGTGCTATAGGACTTACACCGTTTGCCAAGAAAGAAGATCGTTCTATATCAATTATTGCTCTGAACTATCTTGAAGGTCTTGAAGATAAAACATTTAGAAATACATTAGCACAAAAATTCAGAGTTTTGGTTGCAGGAGGATTTGGAAATCTAAAAGGCAAAGTTTTCAGAGTTGGATGTATGGGAGAAGTTAATCGATATCATGTAATGAGAACCATATCAGCAATATCGTCTACACTTTCTATGATGGGTTACAAAACTGATTCTGAAGCTGCATTAAAAATAGCTGAAGAAAAACTGAAGTCACTAAAAACATGTTAACTTAATATTAGGAAATTCGAGAGCCATCCCATTGACTTTCAATAAAGGTTCTTTAATTCAAATTGATTATACTGCTAAAGTAAAAGATTCTGAAGACATATTTGAAACAACAATAGAAGAAGAAGCAAAAAAACACAACATACATGACCCTAACAGCAAATATCAACCAAAATTAGTTTCAGTTGGTGAGTCTTGGGTACTTAAAGGACTTGATGAAGCACTAGAAAAAGCAGAAACAGGTCAAAATTTGACTGTAGAAGTTCCACCTGAGAAAGGGTTTGGTGAACGGGATACAGGTAAGGTACGGATGATCCCTCTCCGAAAATTAGGTGAGGATGCCGAAAAGGTTTCAGTAGGCGATACCATAGAGATTGAAGGAAGAAAAGGAATAGTGCGATTTATTGGATCTGGTAGAGTCCAAGTCGACTTTAATCACAGGTATGCCGGTAAAACTATTGTTTATGATGTTAAAATAATCAAGTCCCTAGAATCTGATGAAGACAAAATACTAGGTATCCTTAAAAGACATGTACCATTAGAAGATTCGAAGCTTGTATTCAAAAAAGAAGATAGCGTACTTGATGTTACCATTCCTGAAGAAATATTCAGAGCTGATGGTTTACAGATAATGAAACATTTTATTCAAATGGATATCTTCAAATTTGTGCCATCATTGGAAAAGGTAAACTTTATTGAAACATATGTTAACAAACAAAAGAAATCCGAAGAAACAAAGGACAAAGAACAAGAAAAAAAGACTGAATCTCAGGAACAAAAAAGCGAAACAGTAGAACAAAAAACTAAATAACTTTTGTACTTTTAGCCAATGAAATAGCTCTCTCTTCTGTCATATCTGATTCTTTGAGAATGGTATATCGTTCTGGTCTTAGACTCTGAGCCATACATAATGCCTGTGCTAACAGATCCTTTTTTAATCCAATCTCTTTTGCAGTAATAGGGGCTCCTGTCTTCTTTAATGTATTTGCAATTTTCTTCCAGTCCTTACCTTGTAATTTAGCCATCATTATAGCACCAATCCCACATTTTTCTCCATGTAACCCAACTCCAGGAGCAATCTTATCAAGTGCATGTGAAAACAAGTGTTCAGAACCGGAACAAGGTCTACTACTTCCAGCAATACATGATGCTACACCTGAGCTAATCAAAGCCTCAACAACTACTCTAACATCTGGTCCCTTTCTTGCAAAGTAGTTGGAGCTTTCCATTACAATCTTTGCACTCATTAGGGCAAGCTCTGCTGCATATCTACCATAATATTCTCCTGTCCTATCTCTTCCTAGCTCCCAATCTCTTACAGCTATTAGATTGGCAATAAGATCCCCACATCCACTATAGAGTAGCCTTTTTGGGGCCTTTTTTATGATACTAATATCGACAAACACTCCAAGAGGGGCTGTAGCTACTATGGAATGAGGTTTGGTACTTTTTACAGAGACAAACGGACTAGCTATTCCATCATGTGAAGCCGCAGTAGGGAGACTCACGAAAGGTTTTTCCAAACTAAAAGCTATCATTTTAGCTGTATCTACAGATCTCCCTCCACCAATACCTGCAATTATGCTGCTTCGATCCTTTAGTACGTTTTTTTGAATCTCCTTTAGAGAGTCAGCCTCATTTGCCTTTGAGACGTGCCAAAAAAACTTGATTTTAGCTGATCTGAGTGATTTTTCAACCTTTTTTTGGATAATTTTTTTGACATGAGCTCCAGCAATTAGAGAAATTTTTTTTGGCCTATTCAAAGAATCCAGAAACTTTCCAAAATCGTTGATATTATTTTCGCCGATTACGATGAGGCGTGGGAGCTCCATCGTATGCGATCTCATGCGATCCTGAAATTTGCTCATTATTTATGATTTGAAGAAAACAAAAAGTTATTTAAAAGGGTGCTTTGCAATTGAACATATCTTTCGTAGGTGTATTTTTTGTCGAATAATGTAGAAGAAAAAATCCTTCATGGAACTACCACAGTAGGTATCAAGGCAAAGGATGGTGTTGTTCTTTGTGCAGATATGAGAGCAAGTGCTGGCTATTTTATTGCAAACAACAATACAATGAAGATCCAAAAAATTGATGAACATGCTGGCATGACTATGGCAGGAGGTGTTGCCGATGCACAAAACATTACTGATATTTTGAGATATCACTCCGGAATTCACCGCATACAAAAACAAGAGCCTCTACCAATTCATTCACTAGCAAGATTAACTTCTTTGATATTTCACCAGAATAGAGGTTACCCTTTCATAGCTGATATTTTGGTTGGTGGTTTTGATAACGAAGGATCAGCATTGTTTAACATTGATATGTTTGGTTCAGTTGAAGAAAAAAAATACGTAACAACAGGCAGTGGATCGCCTGTGGCATATGGAGTACTTGAAGAACAGTACCGCGATGACCTGACTGTTGATGAAGCAAAAACTACAGCACTGAAAGCTGTCAAAGCAGCTATCGTAAGAAATATTGGAACTGGTGATGGCATAAACGTGGCCATAATAGATAAAGATGGATTCCGCCTTTTGACAAACGAGCAAAAGAAATCCATAATTGAACTCTAGTGAAATTTAATGCAAAAAAAACAACAGCATAAAGAATTATCTCAAAGCCAGAATATAATGGCAACAATACTGCAAAGTATACCCAAAGAAGCAAACGTTACCAAAATAGAATATGAAGGACCACGAATTGCACTTTACACCAAATCACCAAAATATCTAATGGAAAATAATGAAATAATATCAAATCTGGTTAATATCATAAAAAAAAGGATTGTAGTACGAACTGACGAAACTATAAGAAAATCCGAAGAAGACGCAAAGAAGCTTCTTGAAAAATTTGTACCAAAAGATGCAGGACTACAAGGAACCTTTTTTGATACTGCAACTGGAGAGGTTTCCTTAGAAGCAAAACGACCATGGCTTTTGCAGAGAAATGCAGAAGAGTTTAGCCATGCAACTGTTACCAATGAAATTGGTTGGAGGCTCAAAATAAAAAAAGCAACAACATATCCATCTAGCACAATTCAAACCATAAATTATAATCTCAAGATCTCAGCTGCTGAAAGAAGCAAACAACTAAGGCAAATAGGCGATGAAATCTTTAGACCAAGATTGGCCGAAAAGTCCGAAGTCTCTTTGCTTACGTTGGGTGGATTTGGTCAAGTGGGAAGATCATGCATGCTTTTGAATACCCCTGAAAGCAAGATCTTGGTAGATTGCGGTGTTAATCCAGGCGCAAAGAGTCCGTCTGATGCATATCCACGACTGGATTGGGCAAATGCTACACTAGATGAGATAGATGCAGTAGTGATTAGTCACGCACACCTAGACCATACTGGATTTTTGCCAACTCTTTGCAAGTATGGCTATAAGGGACCGATCTATTGCACAGAACCAACACTTCCAATGATGAATCTAATTCAGCTCGATGCCATAAAAGTAGCATCAGCGCAAGGAAAAACTCCCATCTATTCAGAAAGAGATGTAAAACAAATAATGAAACAAACTATCACACTACCATATGGTACAGTAACTGATATCTCCCCCGATATCAAGCTAGTATTGGCAAACGCTGGCCATATACTAGGGTCTGCCCTGTGTCATTTTCATATAGGTAACGGGGATCACAACTTTGTTTATTCAGGAGACCTCAAGTTTGGAAAAAGTATACTGTTTGAGGCTGCTAACTGGAACTTTCCAAGAGTCGAAACCCTTCTAATTGAAAGTACATATGGTCTAAAAGAAGACATTCAGCCGTCGCGACAAGAGGTCGAGTCTGCGTTTATCAATGCCGTAAATAATACACTGGCAGATGGTGGAAAAGTTCTGATTCCTATTCCTGCAGTTGGTCGTGCTCAGGAGATAATGATGGTAATTGATCATTATATGAAATCAGGCGAAATGATAGAAGCACCAGTCTTTACTGAGGGAATGATATCGGAAGCCTCTGCAATCCATGAAGCATATCCAGAATACTTGGCACGAGATCTGAGACAGAAAATACTAGAGACAGATGATAACCCATTTGATTCTGAATACTTTACAAATGTAGAACACCAAGATGCAAGAGAGGAACCACTTCGAGAAAACTCACCATGTATAATTATGGCAACCTCTGGTATGCTAGAAGGCGGGCCGGTCTTGGAATACTTCAAAAGCATTGCACCAGAAAAGAATAACAAGGTTCTGTTTGTCTCATATCAAGTTAATGGAACTCTGGGAAGGAGAGTTGTTGACGGTTCAAAACAGGTTTCCATGTTGGGTAGGGAGGGAAAAGTAGAAGTTGTTAGCATCAACTGCGGTATAGAAAAACTAGACGGGTTTAGCGGTCACAGCGATTACAATCAATTGATATCTTTTGTTCAAAGATTAAGACCAAAACTGAGAAGAGTTCTGGTAAATCATGGCGAAAGAAGAAAGTCAGAAAACCTGTCCACATCAATCAGAAGAATGTTTAGACTACCTTCACATTACCCACAAATCCAAGAAGCAATAAGATTATTTTAAATCGTATTCAGGCTTCCAGATTTTTACACTTGATGGAGCTACTATGATTCTTTCCTCTCCAAGTCTAGCAATATCAGCTTCTGCATTTTTGGCAACGGAATATAGCTCTTCAACAAGTTTTCGGAGTTTATCAACATCCTTTTGAGCCAACGGCGTAACCCTTAGAATTAGAATCATATGTTTTTTAATGTCTTCTTTGATGGTATGGATATCGCTGGGATCCCTGATTGTAATCGCTTTTAGGTACGTTGGGCTTTCTTGTTTTTGCATTACTCAAGAAAAGTTTAACCTACTCCCTCAAAAACTCTTTGCCTTTCTATAGGCTCAAATACTCCCTATTGTTTTAGATTCTATATTTCTTGTAAGAATCTTCTTTTGCACTTGTTACCATAATACTGAATGACCCATTGCTTTTCAGAAGCATGACGTGGTGTGGTACATCTTTTGGAGCATCAGAATATCTAACCGTAATTGAGGCAGCTAATTTGGTATGTTGATTAGCCGATTCACCTCGTAGTATGGAGATCGGACCAACATGATCTCTTGTTTCCAGTAAGATATCTTTAGGTAACGCAAGGGATTTGATCAATTCATTTTCATCATGGTTTCTACCAACAACAAGCTTTGTTTTCTCATCTAACCTAAAATGTCTTCCAATTTTTAGCAGATCAATATCATTGGTTGTTGGGGTATCTACATGGCTGAAAAGATCCTTGCATTTTATCCCAAAATATCTGTCTGTTAATAGGCAACCACCACCAGCATTAGGAGGATCTTCTATCTCAAACTCTCTTGCCATTTGTAGTTGTGGCTTTCTTGATCTTCCTTTGATCATTCCAAGATCTTCTCTTTTTATTAATCCCTCTCTTTCCGGATCCGTTTTTGGTAACAAGCCAGCAGACAACGGTCTGACAATTTTTCCCTCCAAGTCAGACTCTTTCTCTATAATTTTTAGAGCTGGTGCGTGCTGACTCATTGGTCTCTGACCTAAAACTTCTCCTGAAATTATAAAATCTGCCCCAATCTCCTCCATGTGTTTTTTAGCAGCTTTAAACATCATTGCTCTACAGTCAATACATGGATTCATTCCCTTTCCAAAACCATGCTTTGCATTCTTTAGCATTTCGATGTATTCATCACCGAGATATACTGTTTTCAAATTTACATCCAAATCATCTGCTCTTTCTCTAATTTCAAAACCACATCCTCTTCCACAATCAAAATCACAAAATGGTGTTTTTATGGCAACAGCAGAAACATCAAAACCTTGTTTTTTCATCATTCGCACAGCTAACTGACTATCCAAACCACCAGATAACAACGCAACAACTTTTCGTTTCTTTGGTGGGATCTGTTTGGCCATAGTCTCAGTTGGGTCTTGACTATTATACAAAGGTTCCATCAAACATAAATTTAGAATAAAAAATTTTTTTATCGTGAAAAAAAGAAGATCAAAACTACTCAAATTCATGAGTGAACTTGGGTGTGATACTCTAATCTCCTTTCAGCCTGAAAACCTGTTTTATATAACAGGGTTTTGGGGAGAGGCAATCGGAATTCTTGAAAAAGGAGGTAGAACTTCGATTATTGCACCTGAATTGGAGGTTGGTAGAGCAAAAGAAGAATCAGTTGAGTGTGATGTGATAACCTCCGAGCGAGGAGAGGGACTCTTATCATCATTAAATAAAATGGTAAAGAAAAGCAAGCCTTGTACTGATTGCCAAAATTATGACATTATGCAATCGTTAAAAAAGACTATACCAAAAATCAAAAACAGTCTAGAACCTCTGCATAGGGCTAGATTAACCAAAGATGATCAGGAAATTTCTGCATTGAAGAAAGGTTCTAGCATTATAGACGGCATGTTTGAGCTTTGTTCACGGGAAATTCGTTCTGGAATGAAAGAATCCGAATTACAAGCAATTTTGATGAGTCATGCCATGAAAAATGAAATGTTTGATACTGGTTACAAGTCTACGTTAAATCCACTAATAATAGCTGGTGGAGCTAATGGTTCTTTACCACACGCACAAGTGACTAAAAGAAAGTTCAAGAAAGGCGATCTGGTAGTAGTAGATCTTACGCTAAGGTATAAGGGTTATGTCTCAGATGCAACAAGAACGTTTGGAGTGGGTAAGGTATCAGACGCAGCTAAACAGGTCTACGACATTGTAAAAGAATCTCAAAAACTTGGATTGAAAAATGCTAGAACAAAAAAAACATGCAAGTCTGTAGATGACGCTTGTAGAAATTTTATCGATAAGGAAGGTTATGGAAGATATTTTATTCATTCTACTGGCCATGGAATAGGTTTGGATGTACATGAAAAACCAACCGTTTCCCAAAAAAGCACCGAAATTCTATCAAACAATATGGCAATTACAGTAGAACCAGGAATCTATATTCCTAACAAGTTTGGAGTAAGAATAGAAGATTCTCTAATAGTCAAAAACAAACCAGTACTTCTCCACAAGTTTACAAAGGATCTCGTTGTTGTGTGATTAATTATTTTGTGCAGTTAGAATCAATACTTCCCAAGGAAAAATAATTTTTCCATCTTTTCTTGTGAATGGCAATGTTTTTTGTTTTACTTCATCTAGTAGTAGGTTTTGTTTTTCCTTTGGCAGACAGTCTATTTTCATTTTCAATTTTCTGGGAATATACTTAAGATAATTATCCCAATAATTATTAAGGGAGCCGGGGCTGTATTGGAACTTGTATTTTTTTACGGATATTTGAGAAAAACTGGCTTTTTTGATCTCATCTTTTAGGGCAGTTTTAGTACTGAATCTATCAAAACTAGGCGCATCATGGGGTAGATAGTCTGGAATGAATTTGATGACAGAATCCAATATACTACCAAAGAAAGGCACCTTGTTTTTCTTTCCATGGACTGAAATTGAAAGCTTTCCTCCCTCCTTGAGTAAAGATTTTAGTTTTTTCAGCACCTTTTGGGAATCTGGAAAGAAGAATATTGCAAATTGGCATGTTATGGCATCAAATTTCTTAGCGAAGGGAAGATTGGCAGCATCTGAAATAACGAATTCGGTATTTTTTCTTTTACACCAACTTCTTGCTATCTTAATTGCCTCAAAAGAAGAGTCTACTCCAATAACTTGACCGCCATTCCCAACAATTTTGGATAGCTTTTTTGTAACAACTCCTGTACCACATGCTAAATCCAAAACGGCATCATTTTTAGAAATTTTTGATAGTCTTATGATCTTATACGTGCTTTCAAATGGTCCAACACAGCTTTTTGTCCACCTTTTGTGGTATCGTGGTGCTACCTCATTCCAAGTTCTGATAATTCGTAACTTGTAATCAGTATTTTTCACATATTCAAACGATTTAGAACATTATTTTAACAATTTCTTAATTAGTAACTCTTTTTTCCAATTCCTCCTTAATCATTTTAGCTAATGTTTCTTTTTTCTTCCAACCAGAATATTTTATCTTGTTTTTATCTACAAAAAGAATCTCATTTTTATTAGGATTTTTCTTGTATCTGATTTTTCCAATATCGTTAGCAATAATTAAATCAGCATCAGATTCTTTTAGTTTCTTTTTACCCTCCAACTCCAATTTCTTATTCGACAAGTTTGTTTCAGCCTTAAATCCAACAAGAAACACGTTTTTTTGAATTTTTTTAATTTGGTTTATAATCTTTGGTGCCCTTTGTAACCTTATAGTAATATATCTCCCAGAACTTTTGATTTTACTTTTTTCTTGCTTTTTGGGAATATAATCAGCAATAGCTGCAGCCATTATAACAACATCGAATCTTTTTTTCAAAACCTTCTTGACTTGGTTTAGCATTTCCTCAGTTGTTTTAACTTGGATTAACTTAACACCCTTAGGAGGAGGAACGATACCAGGACCATAAATCATGGTTACATCAGCTCCAGCTGTAACTAGTTCGGAGGCCAACAACACACCGGTCTTACCAGAACTTTCATTTGATAACGTGCGAATTGGATCAATGTTTTCTACGGTAGGTCCTGCTGTTATCAATATTCTTTTTTTGTAGAGTTTAGATGAAAAACCAAATATCTTCAGAATGTAGTTTAAAACTTGATCTGGTTCGGGTGCCTTGGCTTTGCCTTCTGAAATATAAGGTGAGACGAAACTAATTTTGTTTTTTAAAAAATTAATATTTTTTTTGACAGCAGCATTTTCATACATTGATTGATGCATTGCAAGACACATTACTATTGGGATCTTTGAGCCTAGTGCCACTGTTAGAATCGTAGAGATTGGGGTATCGTCAATTCCACTTGCTAGTTTACCTAATGTATTAGCAGTAGCTGGATAAACAACAATCAAATCTGACTTTTTATAATCTGCAACCTTTACGTGCTCCAACTCACCTGTTAATTTTGTAATTACCTCATTTCCAGTTGCCCATTTGAAATAGTCAGGTTGTACTAATTTTGTGGCTGCTTTACTTAGTACGCATTTTACATCAGCACCATGCCGCATCAACAAACGTGCTAATTCTATTGACTTGTAGGCAGCTACACTACCTGCCACACACAAGATCATTTTTTTCTTGGTTAACTCAAAACCATCAGAGCTTACTATATCAAATGAAGGATGATCCTTCTCTTTTTTCTTAATTGGATTCTTTTTGTAATTTTTCAAACTCTACCTCATCCATTGTAAATGAATTCTCTTGAGCTGGAAATTTTCCAGATTCTACCTCTTTTTTATATTCTTTAATTGATTTTACAATATCAGCTGAAAGGTTGAGATATTGTTTTGCAAACTTTGGCTTTATTTTATCATACATGCCCAGTAAATCATGAATAACTAATACCTGACCATCACACTGATTACCGGATCCAATACCTATGGTTGGTATGGATACTTTTTCTGTAATCATTTTTGCAACCTGGCTACTAGTCATTTCTATAACAATTGAAAAAACTCCAGCTTTTTCTAAAGCCTTTGCATCTTCAATTAATTGAATAGCCGATTCTTTTGTTTTACCTTGAACCTTGTACCCTTGAGAAAGCATTGTAGTCTGAGGCTGCAGACCTATGTGACCCATTACAGGAATTCCGGCTCTCACTATTGAATGGATAGTATCTACTATAGGTTTGCCCCCTTCTAGTTTTACGGCATCAGCACCTGCTTTAATTAGCCTCCCTGAATTTTTGATAGCATCAGAAATGTCGCTTTGGTATGACATGAAAGGAAGATCAGCTACAACCAAGGAATTTTTTCTTCCTCTTGAAACTGATTCGGTAAACATACACATATGTTCCATAGTTACGGGAATGGTGTTCTCATAACCTAAAACTACCATACCGCCACTGTCTCCTACAAGCAGGATATCAACACCAGCTTTATCACACAATGAAGCTAAGGTATAGTCGTAACTGGTCACTACAGAAATTTTTTCCTTATTCTTTTTTTTAGCAGTTATGTCAATTATGGATTTATGCAAGTTTTCTGGCCCTCCTTCTCAAATTTTTGTTAATAGACATTATACTATTTGCCAAGTTAGTCTTGTTGTCAAAATTTTGTATTATGTTTTCTAGTTCATTCATGTTTCTTTTTGATAATTTCATGTATGTGTTAATCAATTCATCAAACCCTCTACTAATATTATCAACCACCGTAATATCAGCTGTTTGCGCTGTTCTTGATAAGGGATTGAGATCAAAGGTTATCACCGTTTTTCCTAACTTTTTAAGAAAACTTGTCCTATCTCCATCCTCAAGTGGTACTAATACTACGTCTGCTGAAGAAATCCCTCTTTTGTCTACTCTACCTCTGTTTGACTTGAGCTTAGGAATTTTTGTAAGATGCTTTATATCATGTCCCAAGATTACTTTAGCTCCCTTTGACTTGAGGAATTTTGCAATTCTTTTTCTTCTAGATCCATCATCATAGAATAGATTTATCTCAATCTTGGCCTTTGATATCTTTGAAAAACGGATGATCTCCTTTGAACATAACGCAACAAAATTACCATTTACAGAAATAATTGGATTTTTTGCTAAAAGCAGGACTGCAGCAGCAGCTTTGATTGCTTTTTTAGCCTCGAAATTTGTTTTTTCACCTATTAGGTAATCAAATGCTTCTCCCCTACCTTGAGCAAGAAGTCCTTCCGTTGCAACAAGTCCTTGTTCGAATCCTTTTACTAATGACTCCCTTAAAACTAATGATTTAGCGCGGGGATGACTTTTGGGAATAGTAGTCATACTTTTTGATTATTCTACTCTTGCACCAACATTATCAATTTTTGATTTTATTATGATTCCATCATACTTTTTCAATATTTTCATTGCATCATTTATCTTGTGACTAGGTACAATTGAATAAACTGTTTCTCCAAATAGAGCGACACCACACTTTAAACCATTGTTGTGTAGATCAGTGATTACATCATGCATCTTTGGTGTCATGACCTGGATATATTCTGCAAATTGGATTGACATGTCTTGATAATCCTCACAATTTTTGGATGCAATTAACCTAGAAACCATTTTCTCTCCAAGACCGTTAATTGAATCAAGTCTTTCAGTAATGAATTTTTTTGTTGAAATTGGAGAAAAACATATGAATATAACCTCAAAATTAGTAGCAATTTTTTCCAATAGTCCTACACCAGGACTTCCAGCTTTAGTTCTAATTTCAAAGCCACCGTGATATGATCCAAGAACATCTCCCAATCCTGTCTTGCAACGAACCTCTGCCTTGTGAGCGATTTGTCCTATCTTCTCTTTAGACAAGTTCGTACCAAAGGCTTTGTCTAGTGCCATTGCCAATGATAATGCTACAGCCCCACTACAGCCTAAACCGTATCCCACGGGAACAGATATTTTGTGTAGAACACGAATGAAATAGCTTTGGTCATTTTTTAATCTAAGAAACTCTTTTGTCACAAATTCAGAAACTTGAGTGTTATCTGTTTGATAACCTACAGTTTCTATCTTTATTTTTAGTTTATTTGATTCCTGTATGTTAACTGATGTTGTAACACCTTCATTGATGGAAAAACCTGCACCTAGAGATCCTATGGTTTCCGGTAATCGAGAAGTATCAGTTCCTAGTTCTGCCTTGAAAAAACCTGTTATGTGAGCAGGACAAAACGCCTTTCCCTCCATAACTATCGTTTAAACTTCTCCAAAAATATAATATTATGGCTTAAATAGTATAAAGTAGTATAAATTGCCTAAATTTGTAAGACGCCTACAAAGAATAGGAAGTAGTATTCTAGTTTCATTACCAAAGGATTGGATTTTAGAAAATCATCTAGAAAAAAACATCGAAGTAGAACTTGAGACAAGTCCTGATTCAGTCTTAATTACAACAAACAAGGGAAGAAGACCATTAAAGGAAGTAATAATATCCTATCCTTTACCAAAAGAAGAAAATATTGTCGCTGATATAACGGGAGCATATCTTTTAGGCTATGACATGATTAAGATTGAAAGTAAATTCAATATTCCAATAAGAGATCGTGATAACATAAGAAATTCGATGAGAAGGTTAGTAGGAATGGAAATCGTTGAAGAAGACGCTTCTACTATAACCATGCAGTTTTTGTTAGATACTGCATCATTAAACCCTCAAAAGATTCTAAAACGGACAAGCACTATTGTTTTAGGAATGTTTAATGATGTATACACATCATTGATTTCAAAAGACAAGTCAAACCTCCAAACCTTACCTAGCAGAGATGTTGAAGTCAATAGACAATATTTCTTGTTGGTTAGATTAGTTCGAAGTATTATGATTGATCCAAGACTTTCAAAGACATTTCACCTAGAAAATATTGATGTATTGGATTATCGTTTAGCATCTAATCTTTTAGAAGGATCAGCAGACACCATTGTTGAACTGGCAGAAATCCTTTATAGTAAATCGATTCCAGAACAAGATCTAAAAAAAATCTATGATGTGGCCAAGGATTTTGAGTTGATGGAACAAAAGGCAATTGATGCATTCATTAAAAATGATAGAAGGCTTGCCATTGACGCCATATCCTTACATAAGAAAAACCAAACAAGAATCACCTCTTTAATGTCTACAATCAGGAATAAGACACAAATCCCAATTGATTTTCTAGATGTAGTTTACATGTTTGATAGGGTTGAAAAGTCTTGGGCTGACGTTGCAGATCTTATAAAACCATTATATGATTAACTTCGATAAATTCTTCTTTGCTGTATATGTTAAAACGGCGCAAATAGTTTTTGAATCCAAAATTTTTCCTTGCATGATTAATCGAAGCAGTTTTCTCAAATCCATTTTTACAACAGAAATAAACTCATCGTTATCAGGATCTATGTCACTGACTTTCTTTAATCCAGATGCCACATAGCAGTGAATTATTTCAGTATTGTATCCTATAGAAGGATGATATGATACCAAATGCTTCATTTTTTTTGCAGAATATCCGGTTTCTTCCTTCATTTCACGAAACGCACACTCAGTTGGCTTTTCCCCTTTCTCTAATGTTCCAGCTGGGATTTCTAGAACATAACCGTGGGGGAATCTATGTTGTTTTACCAAGATTATCCTGTTTTTTTCATCAAATCCAATCATAGCAGCTGCGCCTCTATGCTCAATCATTTCTCGTTTAACGTATCGTTTTTCGATTTTTCCTTCATAGACACTTAAATCTAATATTTTACCACGATAGATCTTTTTCTTTTTCATAAAAAAAAATATGAATTAAAGTATTTGTGTGTTTAATGTAATAAATGAAGCCTTGGTGATTTTTGCGCAGCTGTTATGGCAAATTTTATCCATTCTAGAGGGAATGTTATTTTTTTTGGAATGAACAGATCAGCTGATTCGATACCTCTAGTTTCTCTTACTTTTTGAGTTAAATCGTCTAATTTGTAAACATCATCAGTATACATGAAAAGAACAATTTGGTTTTTCGCAATGAAAGGTTGCTGCATAAAATATTGTGAAAATTTGTTTTCTAATACTTTTAACTCTTCTTTTGTGTTTTTTTTAAGCCAAGTTAGAACTGCATGTGGGATAAAATTTCTTATTCTTTTTGGATTATAAATCAGTGTAAATTGTACTTCAGTACTTTTTTCTAACTTGTCGATACAACGAGTAACTGTTTTTGTTGATAATCCTGTAATTTTTGCAATATTTTCTATTTTTTCTCTTGGATCATTCAGCAATTCATTTATGATTGTAAGGTCAGTTTTAGTCAGGTTTGTTTGAATATCAGGTTTTTCAGCTTCAAATATTGAAAGTAATCTAACATCTTTCATTAAATTTTCTGCTAATTTTATTTTATTTTCTATGTCTTCTTTTACTACTATTCCACATACGGTGACTCCGCCTACACAAGGAGCTACTAGAAATGGTTCTCCAACTAATTTTACCTGTTCAAAAATTTCATCAAGATTTCGTCCTGAGACTACAATGTAAAACAAGCCATATCCCAAAAACGGGGGTTCTATTTTCAGGGTAAATTTTTCTACTATTCCATTTTTCTCCATTTTTTTGATTCTGGCTCTTACTGCACCGCCAGAAATTCCTAACTTACGCCCTATCTGCCTATCCGGTTCTCTACAATTATTTAACAGGCATGATAGGATTTTCATATCTAATTTGTCCATTTTAAAATGAAAATTCTTATTTTACCATATAGAATTTACTAATGCCAGATAAATTTGTCTCTTATATACAATAGATAGAGATAACACATTAAATATTAGACTTTTTCCATTATCTCATGGATTACCGATTCAACTTAGCAGCCAGAATGTTAGCAAACAAAAGGGCAAGTTTGATGGGGGCCATACTTGCAGTTACCGTAGGGATTTTAGTAATCCACGTTAATTTCGTAATTTTTCAAGGTCTGTTTGATGCCATCGTAAGAGATATGACAGATTATCGGTTTGGCGATGTTTACATTACAGATGAAGAAGATTTTATCACTGATTCTGATACAATGCTTGTCAATTGGCTTGAAAGAATTCCCTCCGTTGAAGCTGCGGCTCCTAGGATCTCAAGTACTGCACCATCTGTAAACTCTACAATATTTGGGAACCGTATTGAAGAAACTAGAGTACCTTTAGTTGGTGTCGATCCACTGAGAGATATACGTGTATCCACTGTACACCAAACAGTAACTCAAGGTCAGTTTGTGTTCGCTAGGAACTCAGTGGTATTGGGAACACAAGTAGCCAGCGATTTGGGTGGAATTAGAATTGGTGATGATATAAAGATCAATGTTGTAGATCAATTTGGACAAGATAATGTCAGACGATTCATCGTTTCTGGAATTGTAGAATCCCCGGGAGGACAAGGTTTTGATCGTGAAGTTATAATGCATATTGATACCTTACGCGACATGTTATCCAGAAAGGGTGAAACTGGAGCTATAATGGTGAAACTAAACGATCCTTCAAAAGCTACTGAAGTAAAACAAATATTTCTACGAGCTTTTCAATCTGACGACTTTAAAGCTGAAACTATCGAAGAATCTGCAGAAGAAAGACTGGCAGGATTTAGATCCGGAATAGCAATGATCAATATGATAGGATTATTCGGGATGGGATCATCAGCTTTTGCAATTGTTACTATCCAAATGATGTTAGTAAATAGTAAAACAAGGGAAATTGGTGTATTGAGGGCAATAGGTGCAAAACGAAAAGATATCCTGATTCTATTTATGTTCCAAGGAATAATAATAGGTATATTAGGAGCCAGTATAGGTACAGCAGCAGGATTATCGTATACGTTTTATGCAAAGGAAACGAAGATGACGTTTCAAAACAGCATTCCCTTGGAAGTAAGTTATAATTGGCCTAAAATTATCCAAACCGCTTTTATGGCTTTTGGATTGGCAATAACTGCTTCTGTTTATCCGGCGTATAGAGCTACTAAACTTCAACCGATTGAGGCGATGCGATACGTCTGATATTGTATTAGAGGTCAAAGATGTATCAAAGGAGTTTGGTGAAGGAACCACTCGTGTAAGAGCGTTAAAAGAGGTTTCATTTACAATTAAACGAGGAGAATTTGTTTTAATTGTTGGTACCTCCGGATCAGGCAAGTCGACTTTACTTAACCTAATTGGATTGTTGGATAATCCCACTAGTGGTAAGATAATATTAGATGGTAAAGATACAACAAATCTTTCAGATAACCAACGATCCCAAGTTCGAAATAATAAAATTGGATTTATTTTTCAATTCTCTAATCTATTACCTGATCTAAGTATCTTGGAAAATGTAACTCTTCCAAGATATATTCAAGGAAGAAATAACAGAGCTGTTTCTGATTCAAAAAACTTCCTCGATTTAGTTGATCTTTCAGATCAACTCGAGAAAAGAGCAAACAAAGTATCTGGAGGACAAGCTCAGCGTGCTGCAATAGCAAGAGGCTTGGTAAATAATCCCTCGATAATCTTAGCAGATGAACCAACTGGAAATCTTGACTCTGTAACTGCGTACAAGATTGTTCATCTTATGAAATCAATGTGTAAAAAACTGAATCAAACTTTTCTTGTTGTCACACACGATAGGGAACAATTTACAGATCCAGACAGAGTGATTACAATAAAAGACGGAATAGCTTCTGAGGATGACGTACTTTCAATGGAGATTCAAAAATGAGATCCTTTTTTGTAATACTATTCGTAGTTTTTCTTATTCCACTAAGCAATATCTATGGACAATTAGGTGCTGGCGACTCTCCTTTTGAAAGAAATTTCCAAGATGTAAAATTCATTGATGCATACTTTGGAACAAAGAATGAAAAAATGGAATTTGAGCCTGGTGATAGAAATGTTCCTTTTACTGTGGTATTTTCTAATGTTGGAAGCCAAGATATAACAGGTATAAGAGGTCAACTATCATTGCCTTTGGGATTTAAACCAGCACATGGACAAGATGACCTTAGCTTTGCTGATAGTGATACCAACGCAGAAACTGGAGAAAATTTTGCACTTACGTTTTTTGTTGATGTCCAACGCGGTGCTACAATGGGCACTCATCCCGCTTCAATAAAAGTAGACTATTCCAGATTGAGGGAAAGTGGAACGCGTAGCTCATTCTTTGATTTTAATTTTGAACTTACCGGTAAAAGTGTAATTAACGTAAAAGCCGATAGACACATTTTGACCTCATTAAACATGAATGAAGTTTTAGTGGATGTAAAAAATGATGGCACGGCACCAATTAGCAGTGTTAGAATTGAATTACAAAATACTCAAACTGCACTTTCAACTACTAGTCAATCTGTTACCAATGTAGAAAATGTTGTATTTTTGAAGAATAGTTGGAGTTTGGGAAATGTAGAACCAGGAGAAACAAAAACCTTTGACATTCAAGTATACGTACCAGAAAACTTACGAGGAAGTACCCTTAGAGCCCCAATAACACTAACCTACTTTAACGCACAAGGCGATCGTGATTCTGTACAAAAAATTGTAGATTTTTTTGTTAAGGGATACATTGATCTTACAGTATACAATGTAAATGTAATAGAATTATCAAACAAGCCTACAATAATTGGAGACATAATCAATGAAGGAAATGTAGATGCTTTGTTTGGTTTTGTAACAGTGGAACCACTAGAAAACTCTAACATAAAAAAACAAACTCACTTTATTGATGAAATTGAAGTTGATTCGCCAGTACCATTTAACATCCCAGTTGAATTTGAAGGAGAACCAAAATATGGTGAACATGACATAAAAATTATCGTACGCTACAAAGATGCCATAAGAGATGAAAATTTTGTAAATTATGAGACCAGCATTTTTGTTCCAAACTATTCTAAATCAAAAAACTCTGATGTAATTTTTAATGAATTTCTTATAATTCCCATAATTGCTGGTATAGGAATTACTGTTTTTATGATTAAGAAAAAACGAAGACAAAAAACAGAATATGATCTATAACTGATGATTTGTAGAAAATGTGTTTTATCAAGTCAGAATCAAATTTTGCTTCAAATCCTAATAATCTCTGAGCATTTTGATGATGTTTAGGACCTGATTTCTTTCGGAAAGATAAGTTACCAAATAACTTGCCGTCCTTTCCTAGTATACAATATTTATGCAAAAATTATAAACAATACAGTATTTTTTTATCTTGTCCAAAATGGAAATCGAGATTCCAAAAGAAATAAGAGAATTTATGTTAGATTCTGCAGAGGAAACTAAACTAGGTCAAAAAAATGGTGCAAAAAAACAATATCGTTATGGAAACTTGCATATTAGAGAATATGAAGATAAATTTCTTGTACACACAGACAGATTTGATCCAAGGATTGAACCATTAAGACACCTTGTGTTTGATGCCCCAGAAGTTCTCATTGGCTTGGCATCTGCAGTAATTGGCGGCACTCAAACAGCTAAAATTTCTAGAAACAATTCTAAACCGCGTGGAATAATTTCTGCATTGACAGGATCTTTAATATTTGGATACTTGGGGTATACTCTAACAAAAAAATTAAAAGAAAAGTGATAGGTGTTGTATACTCTTCGTTCTGTTGGTGTCCTACTAAAACTTCTTCCTTCTGTAATTGCATTAAGAAAAGATCGTAGAGAATGGGTTAGACGAGAGGGACGAAACGTAGATGTTGAACGATACCGAAAAAATGCAAGGAAGGTGTTAAACACTCTAATATCCTTGGGTCCAGTTTACATTAAACTGGGTCAATGGCTATCATCACGAGCAGATATACTTCCGCAGCCATACATGCAAGAACTATCAAAATTACAAGATGATGTACCTTCAGCACCCTTTGAGAAGGTAAAACCAATAATTGAATCAGATTTTGGACCCATTAATCAAAAATTCGATTATATTGATACAAATTCAATATCTGGTGCTTCATTAGGTCAAGTATACAAAGCTAAAATTCAGAGTAATGATGTCGTAATTAAAGTAAAAAGACCCGGAATTGAGAAAATTGTAGAAAGAGATCTTGAAGTATTAAAAAAGATACTCCCACTTGCACTCCGATTCGTTGATCCTAATCTAAGATTTTCAGCTAGAGGCATGCTGGCACAATTTATCGAAACTATCTATGAGGAAATGGATTATGAAATTGAACTATCTAACCTAAAAACGATAAAGAAGAATTTGGCAGAAAGCAAATCTGTAGTAGTGCCTGATGTCTATGAGGTCTATTCATCTAAGAATATCCTCACGATGGAATATGTTCCGGGCATAAAGATTACCAATATAGAGGAACTTGAAAAACAGGGTCTAAATCGTCAGAAACTCGTGATTGATGTACATAAGATCTTCTTTACCATGTTACTCAGATATACAATATTTCATGCTGATCCCCATCCGGGAAATATCTCGGTCAGTAATGATGGACGTCTTATCTTATACGATTATGGGATGGTTGGAAAACTCAGCGATGAGACTAGAAAACGACTAGTTAGACTATACTTAGCACTGGTTGATAAGGATCCTGCCAGAACTGTTAACGCAATGGATGAGCTTGGCATGCTTGCCCCCGATTATAATCGGACCATAATAGAAAGGGCAATAGAACTTACTATCCGTGCTATGCATGGCAGAAAACCTGAAGATATGGAAGTAAGAGGATTAATGGAATTAGCAAATAAAACAATGAGTAGATTCCCATTTTTACTTCCAAAAAATTTAGCATTGTATATGAGGATGGCATCAATCATTGAAGGAATATACAAAACTCATCAGGTTGATTTTAAATTTGTTAAAGTACTAAGACAAATTTTAGAAGAAGAGAATTTGATAAAGGATGCATACATTGAAGAACTAAAATACTCTTTTGAGAGATTTGCAAAGTCCATTGACGCAACAATTTCTGTTGCACCAGAACTAAAAAGATACCTTGATGAAAATAGATCAATTCAATTAAATCATAAACCAAAGTCAGATACTATTCTTTCAGGCAGCATACTCTCTTCTGCAATATTTGTTGGCTCAGCTTTGATCTATTCATCCAATGAAATGATTGGAACTGCTGGTATGATAGGTTCGCTTGTTATAATGGGTCTTTTTGTATTTTTTAGAAAGTAATTACTAATCTATTGATATGCTTTTCCCGCTCTTCGGTGAAGTAATAACTACTGTCAAAACTCCGTTTTCATATTTTGCGGAGGTAACTTCTTCTTCACCCTCTTTGATATAAATTGGTAATCCAATTTTTTTATCTATTGTCTTGGGTCTCTGATTACAAATCATTGTAGATTCTTTTTCCTCAGATTCTTTTTCCGCTTTAATGGAGAGGACATTTTGTTTTAAAGTTAATTTGATGTCATTTTTTTCAAATCCGGGAATATCAATTACTACTCTCAGCTCATTATCATCATAAAACATGTCTAAGGGCGGTAGAACAAACTCATAGAATTCTCTAGATTTGTTATCAATCTCTTTCATTACTTCTTTTACCATATATCTCACTATACCCATTTTTACAAATTAACAATTTTCGGTTATAAGTTCTACGATATTTAAAAGCAATTACATATAATGACTTTGCTTCATCACCGGTTTATAATCATCTATTAAACAATCAAAGCTTGATAGATTTTTAATCAATTATTATGTGGACAATGTGAAAATGATTATCGTTATAGAAGGTGGAGATCAAGCTGGAAAAAAAACACAATCAAATCTATTGACAAATAAGCTCAAATCAAAAAAGATCAAGACAAAAACATTTAGCTTTCCAGATTATTCAACACCAGTTGGCAAAGAAATCAAACATTATCTTAGTGGAAAAAGAAAATTTACACCACAAGTAATACATTGTCTTCTTGCTGCAAATAGATGGGAGAAACTAGAAGAAATTAAAAAAGCTCAATCAAAATTTTCAGTGTTAATAATGAATAGATATTATCAATCAAACATTGTATATGGTTTGGCAAACGGGATGAATGAAAAATGGTTAGAAAACTTGGATGCTGGTATACCTAGAGCTGACTTGGTAATAGTTCTTGATATTTCACAAGCCGAATCTTTCAAAAGAAAATCGAAAAAACGAGACAAGTTTGAAAAAGATCGAGAATTTCTCAAGAAAATTTCTATACTTTACAAAAAGATGGCAAAGAAAAAACGTTGGCAGATAGTAAATGCTTTGCGTCCAAAAGAAGAAATTCATAATGATATAATGAAAATATTTGCCAAGAAACTACAGATATGACTCGAAACTATCTTGACATAATAGATCCGATCCATGATTTTGTAAGGATCTACTCAACAGAGCTTTCCCTTATTGATCATCCTATTTTTCAGCGTCTACGTCGTATTAAGCAACTATCTGGTGCTCATTTGACTTATCCTGGAGCTCAACATACAAGATTTGAACATTCGTTGGGTGTTATGCATATTGCTAATCAAGCTGGTCAAACACTACAAGAAAAGGGATACCTTAATGAAGATGATATATCTAAACTTAGAGCGGCCTCTCTTCTGCATGATATTGGTCATGGACCATTTTCTCACCTTTTTGAAGAAATATTACAAGAAAAAAGAAAGCTTTCACATGAAAATTTTGGAAAACAAATCATTTTAAAAACAGAGATTGGCGACATTTTAGAAAAAAATGGCTTTGACAAGAAAAAATTAACAAATTTAGCTTTCAGTGATTCAAAACGTCCATTTGTAAATGAAATAGTGTCAGGCGCACTTAGCGCAGATATGATGGATTATCTCCTTCGAGATGGATATTTTACTGGTGCAGAACATGCAAAGATAGATCATAAAAGAATCACACAATCACTTGAAGTACATAAAAAACGACTAGCACTTGAAAAATCAGCTCTTTATTCGTTTGAATCTATGACGCATTCTAGATATCAAATGTTCAAGGCTGTATATTTCCATAAGACGGTAAGAGCCGTAGAAGTAATGTTACTTCAGGCAATGAAGCTTGCTTATGAAGAACTTGGTTTTTCAACAATAAAAATAGAAAACTATTCTAAATTAACTGATGATTATGTTCTGTCAAAACTTTTAGAATTAAAATCAACAAAATCAGATCTTAAACGAGCAAAAGGATTTGTTAAGGATTATCAAAATAGAAAATTGATTAAATGCGTCTATGAACGAGTTTTGACAAGCAAGTCTCAACTTTCTAAAATTAAATCCTCAGAAATCCAATCAGATCTAGCAAAAAAATCACAAGTAGATGAAAACGATATTTTTGTAGATACCTCCTCTACACCATCAATTCCTTTGTCTCCCTCCAAGAAGGAATCTAAACAAATTATACTAATATCCAATGAAAGAGGAAAAAAAACAGCTAGAGAATTAGAGATATCAGAAATTCCGCTTGTTTCAGCAATGGCTGGTTACATGAACATTTTAAGGATCTACACTACACAAAAGAATAGAAAAAAAGTTGAAATGGCAGCTATCTCAAGACTTGTTGGTTTGAACTAATGAAAAAAAGGATCGTCATAAAATTATCTGGGAGAATTTTTGCACAAGATAATGTTAAGAATCTAAAAAATTATGCAAGATTTCTATCAAAGGTAAGCAAGTCATTTCAACCTATTCTGGTAGCAGGTGGAGGAAGTATAGCAAGACACTACATTTCACATGCCAGATCATATGGTGCTGATGAATCTACTTTAGATGATCTAGGAATTGAAATTTCCCGACTAAACGCCAAACTCTTGATTTATGCTTTAAAGAATAAGGCTTATCCACACCCTCCTACAAATCTACCAGAAGTAAGGAAAGCAGTAGAAAGTGGATTGATTGTAGTTACTGGCGGTCTACATCCTGGACAAAGTACTAATGGTACTGCTGCTTTGATAGCAGAAAAAATCCATGCCACTGAATTTCTTAATGCTACCGACGTAGATGGAGTATATGATATGGATCCTAACAAAAACAAAAAAGCAAAAAAATTCAAGAAAGTTGATATTCGTTCTCTGCAAAAGATGTTAATTAAAGAAGATTCCTTGGCTGGTGGTTATGACTTAATGGATATTGTAGCACTAAAAATCATAGAAAGATCTAAGATTAAAACTCGAATAATAAAATCTGATCTTAAAACCATAGAAAAAGCTGTGAAGGGCCAAGAAATAGGAACTCAAATAGTTTTTAAATAATTTTATTCGATGTCTTGTATAGTAGGATATTTCTCAGTCCATATCTCTACTTCTTTTCCTGAAAATCTTGGTATTCCAGATTCTAAGACTTTTTTAAAAATCTTGACTGCTTCTTCTTTTGGAATTGCTTTCGTTTGAGCTTTAGTGTATCCATCGCCATCAACAAGTATGGTCACATGACCATCAGGAGTTTTTATCAGCGCTGTATAATCATCTTCTCCAACAGGATAAAACTTTCCATTTACCTTTTTCGTTGTCAAAGTAAGCATTGCAAATCCAGCAATATTAAACAGTTTCATCTGTGATTTACTAGCAACCTGTTTTCCTTTTTGTACTGCCTGAAAGTATTGCAATATTAATAACAAGCCTTCTATCTTATAATAATTATCTCAACATTTAAGATACCTTCACGGTATGGTAATTGAAGTGCATCCAAAAATTTTTGTTGGAATTGCAATTGGAGTTATTGCCGTAATTTTAGGGGTAATCGTAATATCAGGAGAAAGCATTGTAAATGAGCTCTCTCAAAGAGGNNAATATCCGTTTTAGAAATTGATGGAAAATCTGCCACAATTGAGCTAAAACTTAAAGCGTCAAATCCAAATACTAGAGCAGTAATTATACCATTCGTAAAATATCAATTGTATAGTGATGATGTAAGGCTAGCCATAGGAGAAATAGGTAAAAGACCAGAGGGAATGGTTGCTGGCTCTAACTATTTTACACTACTTGCGGATAACCACACAGTATTGAAGGACACGATCGTGATTGAAAATACTGGAAACGATCAGGAGTTGTGGTCATCTCTTCAAAAGGGTCAGTATGATTGGCATGTTACAGGTGAACTCTTCTTTAATCTAAGTTCAATGACTAGCGGCGGGGAAAATTCAGTCAGCTTTGATCTAGAATTTTGATTGTGTATCATAAAATTTGAAAATTATGATTATTTGTTTTAAGAAAAAAATTATTGGCAAAGTTATAAAAGATTTGTAAATTTTCTTTCTTCAAATGGCAGAAGCATCAATGGCAGCATTTGGTTCAGCAGTTGGAGTTGCTATTGCACTTGCAGTAGTAACATTTGCACTTCGTGGAAAAGGCCATCCTGAACCATTAGAATAAAACTAACTTCCATTCACAATCTTTTTCTAGTCTTCTTTCTTTAGACCCACTAATTCACTTAGAGATACTGACCTGCCCATTTGTTTTTTAACGAAACATCTTTGATAATACTGACAATTTGAGCAATCCTCTGAAGGTTCCAATATGGGGGTTTTTTCTTCTTTTAGGAGGTTGTTTAGCACTCTCATTCTCCTTACAACTTGTTCAAACATTGTCTTGTTTCTTGTTAAGGAAAAAGAAACCTCTTGTCTGTCACCAGTAATGTAGATGATTAAACCGTCAAATTTATCATAAATCCACATACACGCATTCAAATAAAGAAGATCGTTTGCAAAAGGTTGTTTAGGTTGGCTCGTAGCTGACCTGAATATGAGGATAACATCATCAACAATCATATCGGCTTGTGCCTTTAGTTTAATCCCATCCACTTCAAACACCTTTGGCTCTGCTCCATAGTGAAGCTTCCGTAACAATCCTGTCAAGAGCTCATTGAAACCACTCCTCTCTATGGGTTTAGGATCCTTTCTGTCATAGTAGGAACGACGTAAACATTTGTTTACTTCATTGATATGGATGGTTGAAATATCTTTGGCATCTATTTTGACTTCTAATTCAGTACCAATAGAATCTAGGGCATTTTTGATCAAACTTCGGTAATCGCGGTCGCCCATCATAGCAAATTACCTTAGATTCTGCTCCTTATAGATTAGCTCATTATTCTCGTTAATATCTTTGAAATCTTTTCTGAGAATGCTAGAGTTACAAAATGTAAACCAAATCCAGCTACAATGCCCAAAACTAGATTCCCGTTATAATAGAAACCAAGAAAAATACCTAGAGGAGGAATAGCAAAGATCATCGCAAGAAAGGTACTCACCCATACTGTGTTGATCAACGTTCCAGTTGTAATCTCTTTTTTATTATTAGAAAAATTAACCATTTGGTTATTCACTTTCTAAGATCAATTTTGACATTGTTGTTTCGGTTGGGATATTTTGTTCTACTGCATATGCAATAGCTGCCAAATTTCTTACTTCATATGTGGTTAGTTTTGTGATCCCAACTATTGTAGCAAAGCTAAACATCTTTGTGAAAGCTCTTCTACATGATGTGTATATTTCCATCTCAAAGGCTCTCTCAAATTCTGAAATTGCGTCCAATTCTTTTTCTATTTGAGGCACTAGTCCTCTGTATCTAGTATTTGCCAATTCATTGAATGCATCCTTTACAGATCCTGTCGCAATCATTCTGTTAAGTAACGCTTGTGGTGCACTTGAGGTTGTAGTAACGATGAGATCCTGAATTTGTGATTCGTCTAATCCCCAAAACTTTCCTCTGATGGTGCTTAGGATATTGTAAAAATCTATATCCATTCCTACCAATTTAATTACATCTCTGTTTCTTGTATTTCGGAGAGCCCTTCCAAGCTGTTGGTACAAAATTTTATCAAAATAAATATCAAAAATCTGGAGATTTTTTCTTTCATTGTACAATGTTGCCGCCTTTGAAATATCTTCACCAAACTCACTAGTTGAAAGACTCGCTACAGTTTCTTCTGGATCTTTTGCAACAAGTGCCTTGATAACAACATCTCTTTGCCTGATCAGTTCTTCTGCATGAAGATTTACATGCTTTTCAATCTCTTCTTGGGACTTTCCTAAAACTTTACCTTTCAAGATCTGTTTTAGATTGGATATCATAAATTTTGAAAAATATGCATTCAAAATGTCAGAATCTCCAACAGTCTTAGCTATTGAATAATGTACATCAGCTAAATGACTTCTTAGTGCTGACTCTATATCTCCTGATGTATAAGGCTTGGTTACATCCGAAACAGCATCAGAATAAACTGTATTCTTTATTCTGGTAAGGAGTTCTTCAAGATCTCTTGATTCTGCTAACGTTTGAAAATCGCCGTGGTTGAGTAATTTTCCTTTTCTACTATAGGATTTTACTGACGCATACACATTTTTTGAACTGCCCATTCAGAAAATCACCTCTATAACTGATTTTAATGTTTGGCGGACTTTGTCATAATCTTAAGGAAATCTAATGTTGCTTGTTTCTCTTGTTTTGAAAGTTTTATTATTCCTTCAAGAAATTCCTTGTAAGCATTAATCATTTCATCATCTAGAGACCTGAGGTTTGATATGTCAAAAGGCAATAACTGTCCCAATCGTCCTTCACAATAACTTTTTACATATCGTTCAAAAATTGAAAACGTAAACGAAGGACTGATCTCTGATAATCTGATAATCGGTGTGGCAAACTCTTTTTCTTCGGGGGTTCCTTGTTCGAAGAACTTCTTGAGAATTTGTCTTTTGTTTTTTACCTCCTTTATTGACAATGCAACAAGAAGACCTTGTTTTGTTAGGTGATAATATGGTATTCCTTTCTCTTGTAGCGCTTTTGGTCCTCTTTTCAAGGGGAGTCTTCCTTCTTCTTCAACGAATCCTAAAGGAATTAGAATTTCATCCAAGTCTCTGAAAATTCCAGAATAGATATTCTTCCAAATAACCCCGTGTTTTTCTGCGATAGTCTGAGATATCGCAGTTCTTGTCTTTTCAGCGGGATTTGTCTTAGTTGCCAATGTAAATAGTATGGAACGTTGTCTTTCGGCCTCGCCTGTAAGCTCTAGTCCCTTTGTCTTGAAGGTATCAAAGATTGCTAGCTTGGGGATAGCTTTTTGAACCATCTTAACTCCTCAAAGAGGCTTCACGTGACATAATTTATACATTTTGTGATAGTAACACTGGATAAGTCACCATGATTATTTACATTATTACTGCTTTTTACCTCCTTATAATTAAATAATTTTCATATTTGTTGGGAAGTCAATGAATTCTAGGAACCACAAGTATGCTCTATTACTTGTGGCAGCAGTAGCCGTTACAGCAACTGGTGCAATGACACAGGCATTTGCACAACAAGTCAGTGACGGAATGGACGGATACGTAAAGGGAACAAGTGGAATTTACAC
>JABAHS010148222.1_pt1 | contig 89826 bp, 99 predicted proteins | sample 7062111 | NCBI WGS metagenome assembly JABAHS01 (sample SAMN14534600, study PRJNA622989) | marine sediment metagenome | biome: marine biome [ENVO:00000428]; feature: marine pelagic biome [ENVO:01000023]; material: deep marine sediment [ENVO:00002113]; isolation source: pool of 4 deep marine... | reverse complement strand
TCTGGAAGTACTATCTCGATCTTTAGCACATAGTCTCCCAGCAGGACTCACAAATAGGTTTTATATAAAAAACAGATCTAATATTGGAAACTTGAACCGAGAAACAATTTTCAACTAATGGATCAAAATCTCTGAGAGCCTGTGTAGTTACCAGTGATTTTTGGTCAATGAAACAGTCTTTTAAAATTCAATGATTAAAACCAGGATTGGTATTTAATGATAAATCAATGTTGACTAGAAAAGGGAACATAATTTTATCAATACACTTATCCCATTATGCATCGTTTTATTGTTTACAAAAGGGGAGATTACTGGAGATTATTCAACTCTTCAGAAAATCTTGGAAGCTGACAGCGCACCCTTTGCTCACCGGAGCCAAGTATGCGTCCGGAGACAAACCGATGCAACGGGCCCTCAGTTGGAGATTGACAGACGAATATCGTCAGCTTCCATATCTTTTTACACCGAAATAACATAAAAAGGATTTTCTAAATTTCTACTTTGATAGTCATTTTTTATAAATACTAAGATTTGATCGCAATTATATTAAAAATTCAGCTGCATTTTGTCCTTCTTGGGTTATTTTTATCCATCTGGTTCTGCCAATCTTTTCGATATCAACAAAGTTCCATTTTTCCTCAAGCGGCTCGATAATATTCTTATCAAGACTGGCAAACCTAGCTTGAGAATAGTTTTCCTTTTCGGCATTGACTGAGATCAGATCATGCTTGTCGCACAACTCTGCCATCTCTTTTTTTGTTATCTTGCCTCCCTTATCTTTGATCAGTCTCAAAGCCTCAATGTGGCGCTTTTCTGGGATCTGAATCTCATATGTCGGAATCTGCATTATATTTTTGACACCAGTTGAAAGCTGTTCTCCTTTGAAACCAAGATACTTTTCGGCTTCTGCATAAAATGGAATCACACTGTCTTTTTCATTAAACATCATACAAGTCATCATCGATGCAATTGCCTGAATCTTAGAGCCAGAGGAGAGATTAACGTATACAGTGTTTCCTTTTTCTTGGTTGATTATCCCCTTGACAGACCTTATGATCTGAAATAGATCCAGCCTATTATGGGTATCAGTCACGACTTGGATCTTTTCTTTTTTTAGGCTCTTTGTTACTTTTTCAACAAAGGAAGTTGCCTTGTCCTCTGATGGGTTTTCATGTACTAGTAGGCAAACCTTGTCTGCTTTCATTTCTATGGCAGGAATCACAATTCGGTCAACCTCAAAGCCAACAGGCGCAATATGGACTCGGAGATTTGTCAGTTTGCTCATGATAGTATGTACAGTATGAATACTATTTTGATACTATATAATAATGTTGAAACAACCATCACATTCATGAAGTCAATAACGGTTTTACGTCAAAATCAGAGCTCTTTTTTCCCAAGAATCATACGAGAGTTTGAGGAAAAAGACGAACCAATGATGTATGATGAGTAAAGGTATAGTAAGATAAATTCTCTATCCGCATCTTCAAAGAATGATCATCTCAGCGAAAAACGAGTGTCATTGATACGCAAATATTAAATCAAAACCCAGTCATCAGTTGATCATTGAAAACTAGGATTAGCAGCATATTCCTTTTAGCTGTACTAGCACTAGGTCTTGCAAGCTATCCTTCCATGCCTGGCCTTGATCAAAATGGACCCAAATCTAGCTTTGGAATGAACCTTTTTGTGTTTGCACAAGAGGCTGAAGTCGAAGTTGAGACAGAAGCAGAGGTAGAAGCAGAAGAGACAGATGAAGAGACAGATGAAGAGACAGATGAAGAGACAGATGAAGAGACAGATGAAGAGACTCAACTAATAGGTGTTATTAGATCCATTGACTCAGAAACCCAATTCACTCTTGAAACAGGAGAAGAAATAATCATAGATGAAAATACAAAATTTGACAACTTTGAATCAGTCAATGATTTACAGGTCGGATTTGAAGTTGAAATAGAAGGTACTGTAGCTGATGGAACCATTCTTGCTATAGAGATAGAAATTGAAAGCGAAACAGAAGAACAAGAACAGGAAATAGAAATTGAAGTAGAAATCGAAGAGGGGGTTGCCAATATCAAAGCAGAAATTGATGGTGAAGAATTCGAATTTACCTTAGAAGAAACAGAACGAGAGACAATCATTAATGCAATAATAGACAGAACTGGACTAACTGAAGAACAAGTAGTTGCCTCCTTGGAATTAAAAGTAGAAGAGGAAGACGAAGAATCTGAAAAGCAAAGAAATGAATCGACTGAGAGAGTAACTTTGTGTCATGTTCCACCAGGAAATCCAAACAAAGCACACACCATCATTGTTGGCGGACCAGCAGTAGAGATGCATCTTGAACACGGAGACTTTATTGGAGCTTGTTCTAACATAGAAGGAGAAGGCCAGATAGAAGCTAGAATTGCTGAAAAGCAAGCTGAAAGAGAAGAAAGAATGGCTGAGAAACGAGCTGAAAGAGAAGCTCTGATAGCAGAAAAGCAAGCTGAAAGAGAAGAAAGACTTGCTGAAAAACAGGCGGAAAGAGAAACAAGATTAGCAGAAAGAGAAGCAAAAGCATTAGAGAGAGCCCAAACACTCATTGAAAGACTAGAGCAACGAATATCACAGCTGGAGGACAGACTACAGAACCTACTGAACAAGGTTGAAAGCGGCGAATACTTTGGAAACATACCACAACGTGATTCAATCACAAACTCTTACACTCTGTCTGTTAGTGGAACTGCCTCATCTCTGTTTGATGAGTCTGTGACAAGCGATGTTTCAGGACAGGTATTCCTTGAGAATCTAGTTACTGCCTCAAACACTGCAAAGTTCAAAGTAACAGGCGGAGAGATATTTGTTGGTGACAACATCTATGACATTGTATTTGGCAAGGCAAGAGTTTCCTCATCTGGTACTGGTGGTGAAAAAGACTCTATGGTCTTGATACTTCAGACCATAGACAGCGAGGCAAACAGAAACACAGTACGATTAAACCTTGACTTTGAATCTGAGCTTGTAGGTGAGTTTGGGGCAGAACCAATACTCTTCCAAGTACTAGATAATAGCAAAGTATCAGGACAGTGGGAGCTTAGTGCTACCGGTCAGTTATCCCAGGTAGAATCATAGATTCTCCTTTATTTTTTAAGTTTAATATTCATCCTAAAAATTACAGTGCGGTTTTATTACATGCACTTTTGATAGGATTGTATGAATCCAATCTCAGAAAAGACGCTTTCTGAATTATTTGGAGATTCGCTTACAGCCAACCTGGCAATAAACGTGGAAGAGGGAACAGAGATATGGGTCGTAACAGGAATGCTTGCACACTATCTAGAGTCATTTACAGACTCCGTACTTGTCCGACAAAATAATGAGCCAATTGGAATTGTTGGAGGAAAGGAGATCCTTGAAAGAACAATAAAAAATCCCACACTGCAATTTTTTGAAAACACATACGTTGAGGAGATAATGGAGGAGAGATTCACTAACGTCACAAAGGATACTACACTGAATGACCTGATCAACTTTTGGAAGGAAACACGCAGGGCTTTTGCTACAGTAAAAAATGAGTTTGCAGATTACTCTGCAATCTCAGCTAGAAAAATTCTAGAGGTTGGAAAAAATTTCAAAATATCAACTACAATATCAGAGCTTCCAGAAAAAGAGGTTATAACTATTGAGAAAACAACCACTGTTGGAAATGTAATAGAGACCATGCTGAAAAATAAAACACGAAAACTCTTAGTAAAAGATTCCAATGAATTTATCAGCGATAGAATCATTTTGGAGAAAATTTCAGAAGATCTAAAGTTTCTCAAAGGAGTTGATGACTTTTTATCTTTGGAGGTTAAAAATTTCAAGTTTGAACAGACCAAACAGGTAGATCAGGATTTGACTATATCACAGCTATCAGAAACACTGTACAATATGGAGCATCCATATGTTATCTGGGAGGATCAGGTGTACAGTCCTTGGGATGTATGCAAATCTCTTGTTTCAGATAGTTTGAAATTATAATAACATGTTTTTACAAGCATTAGAATACACCAGACTCTATTCCTTTGCCAACTCCCACCATCAAAGCAGCTGGCGTTGCTACGCCCAAGACGCATGGACAGGCATTATTAGTACTGCATCAAAAGCCAACAATCCCGATACAAAATCTTGAATTATAAAGAACAATGCAAGAAAAGTAATGGTAGCTACAGATACCACCGATGGAACAAATTTTGGTGGCCGTCAAAATCAGCTGTGAGAATCTATAGCCAATTTAAAAGAGAACCATTTGAAGAATAATTTGAATAGTAATGGAAAGCAATACGTTAATACCAATCAAAAAAAGATCTCTGGAGACATTATTTTCCGAATCATTGACAGAAGTCCCTATCGTTGATATTGATGAGGGTAGAGATGCTTTCATAGCTACGGAAATGTGTGCTCAATACTTGGAATCAGCTATAGATTCGATTGTCATAAGAGATTCAAGTAATAACCCAATCGGAATTATTGGAGGATATGACATTTTAGATAATTTAAGGAAAAACCCCCATTCCGATTTTTTCCATGAAACCAAAGTCGAAGACATTATGTTCAAAGAAGTTCCAATAATAAACAAGTCCACTACAATAGAAGAGCTTGTAGACAAGTGGACCAAATCAAAGAGAGCATTTGCTCTCCTTCCAAATGAAGATGGTGACTATTCTCCCATTTCTGCTAGAAGAATGCTTGAGCTTGGAATGAGATGTAAAACAGATATGACAATTTCTTCCATTCCAAAGAAAAGTACGATAACCTTTGAACAGACTGATTCATTGGACAAGATACTAGATTCAATGTTTGAGAACAAAACACGAAAACTGTTGCTCAAAGAATCCAACAAGTTTATCAGCGATAGAATAATCCTGGAGGGAATTTCCATAATGCTAAAAGCATGTCAGGATCTGGATGAAATACTTGACATTCCAGCTAGTAAATTCACTCTCGAGAGGGCAGAAAAGATCAAAAGCGATATAGAATTTGATCATTTTTGTTCAATATTAAACAAGATGGAACACCCTTATGCTGTATACAGTGACAGTGTTATCAGTCCGTGGGATGTTTGCACTACTCTGTTATCTAATGAAATTACAGAGATTTATGACGAGTACCAAAAAGACATGGCTTGCCCTCACTGCGGCAAAAATATCGACTAAATTTCCTTAATATCAAACCGCGTCTTTGTAGTTACTAGAAAAGTATAGCAAATATCTTAGATAACCAGTCTACGTTATAATAAAAAAATTAGAAGTCTATTGGACTCTGACAGACTTCTTTTTTGGTTTGGGCGTTGGTTTGTCTTTTGGAAGAGTGATTTCCAATATACCATCTGTTAGTTTGGCTTTAGTTTTACCAGACACAACAGAATCTGGCATGGGAAGAGTTCTGTAGTATGAAACATTACTTAGCTCTTTTCTAAGAAAGTTCTTCTTTTTTTCCTCAGATTCTTCTTTGTGTTCTGCTGATACTTCAACAGAGTTGTCGGTAACGTTTAGACTGATTTCGTTTTTCTTTACACCCGGAACAGCCATCTTTACCTTGAATTGGTTTCCTTCATCTACTAAGTCGCATGTGGTCTGTGGAAATTGCGACATGGCTGTCATCTTTGGAATAGACTGCATTGAAAACGATGAGAAGACACGCTCCATGTCTTTCCTAAAATTATCGATTGTCTTATCTATGTCATTCCAAGAAGACTGCCAAAAAGGCACAATACCTTTTGACGATTTTGTAGTTGGTTTCTTTTTTGCCATATTGATAGTTGGAAAAGTTACTCTTAAGATGTTATGCTAAATTATCATCTCTGAAAATTACAAACGATATGCCTTGATCAGGTGGCAAAAACCAGAGGAACCAGAAAAACTGTCATAATTGTTACTATTATTATCCCCATAATATTCAAAGGAAGCCCATATCGTGCCATTTGTTTTGCTCCTACATGACCACTTCCTATCACAATAGCATTTGGTGGAGTCCCAACAGGCATTACAAAATTGAAACTCGTAGCCAACGTTACTGGGACCATGAGTAAAATAGGATCAACATGAATTGTTGAAGATAGTGAAACCATAACGGGTATTAACAGTGCTGCACCTGCCGTGTTACTCATCAATTCTCCTGAAAAGATAGTAATACCTGCAACAATCGCTACTATCAAAACACATTCCATACCACTTACAAAGATTAGTTGTTCTGAAAGCCACACATCCATAGATCATACTTATTTGTCTACATGAGAATATTCCATAAGAGGAATTAAGATTAATGGGAGCTAGAAGTTTTTCATCTTCAAAACAAGTCAAGACACGCAGCATATCCTATAGGCTTCCAGAAAACTTGGTAAATCAGCTCCAAGAAGAGTCTACCATGAAAAACATCTCCCAGAATGTTCTAGTCAAGCAAATCCTTGAAAAGTACTGCAGGTGGGACAGATATGCAGACAAGATAGGATTGATTCCCATACCAAAGTCAATACTTGAGAATCTTGGAAATCAGATGAAGGGAGAAGACATCCAGAAAATCGTTGATCTACTAAAGCCCGTGATAAAGGATTCTGTAATGTTTGTTAAAGGCAAATACGATCTCAGACGTTGCATTGAGACACTAGAAGATTACATGAGGGCATCTGGGATGAAGTCAGACCACAGAATTGAAGGTTCGCTGCATCACTTTATTGTGCAGCACGAGCTAGGGATGCGGTGGTCATTATTTACAGAGTATCTTTTAAAACAGATATTTGCAGAATTTCTGCCAGAAAAAAACCTAAAGTGTCAGACAACAGAGCATACTGTAATTGCAACGATAGGACTTGGATCAGACTTTAATGAGCACGACTATTGACCCACAATCTAGAACGGTTCAAAGACTAGATAAAATGGTCAATTACAAAAATTTCTAGATTTATTTATTCAAAAAAATAATGTAAAAAATGGTTTCAGGAATGGATCTTGTTTGATGCAATCATTACCTGAACGTTGCCATTTTCGTATGTGGTTTGGATTGCAGAAATCCTGCTCTTGTACAAAAAGTACTTTTTTCCATCCTCGCTGATGTTTCCAGTGGTGCTTAGGATCTTGCTATCATGAAGAGACTGGATTCTTCTGTATACGGTACTGATCGGAATGTCAAACTCCTTTGCAATCTCTATAGCAGACTTTGGCTTGTAGAGGGTGGCCTCTATGATTTTTCTGCAGTAGAGGTCAGACAGAATTTCCAAAAAACCTCCAACCTTTTCCTCATCTACCATTTTGTAGTTTTGATTAACTAGCATGAATCAATGTGTGTGGAGTTTTGATTTAACTAGTGGGTTTTCTATGTATGGCATTGCACGACAGTTTGAAATTGGCATGCATTCCGAGTTGGCATGCATGGTAAAACCCGTTTTCTGTTTTTGATCTAAAGACACACTTGTAAAAGCATCTTTTACACCTGCATGAAACAAGGTCGTTTTGCAGAATGTTGTCTAGTAATCTCATTGGATCAGTGATCTAGAGTCTTTTACAGAATTTAAAACAGTTCTAAAAAACCAGTCCTGAGAATTATTTCTAGTAATTGATTCCTACAAGTCGTTGTATACCAAAACTGAGGATGTGGGTCTGACACGCTTTACCCCCATCTTGTCAGATTTGTTTCCATTCACATTTAGTGTGCTATCCATGTAAATCAAAGTTCAGATGATTACGTAGATTATTTATGACAATCACATTTACAACTGGCAAGAACACATCTGTGATTTATGCAGTCTTTGCAACGTTTGCTTCTGCCACTTTTAACTCGCAATCTTTCTTTATCCAATTGACTCACGCAAGGAAGTTTCTTGGTTGTGTATAGACTTAAGATTTTCCAAATGAAGCAAAGATCTACGAGTAATATTTTTTGGAACCTTCGTTGGTAGGATAAAGTTCTACTTTTGGACCAAACAACCCCTGTTTGCGTATAACTTTCATCATACCTCGTTTTTCCAAGTCTTCTAATATTGAATTAACCTCACTACCATCAAGACCTGTGTTTTTTTGTATGCTTTCAAATTTGTTTACTCCACGATTAATCTCACCTAGGACCAGCATATCATTTGTTTGGGTTTTGGTAGAATCTTTTGTATTCTCGTGTATCGTATCAGTTTTGTTTTGGGGTCTTGGCTTTTGAGGAAATGTTTCAACTCCGTCCTGACTTTTGCCTTTATACTTTCTGATCAGGCGTGGAACCACTCTTGCCAATGGAATAAGGAAAAACAGCAAGTAAAACCATGCAAATTCATTTACCAAGTCAATATTATCTGGACAATCATTCTGATAAATTTGTTGCCAGTTTCGATCAGGTGTTGATTCTCAGTCGCTGTTTTGTTACTAAAAGTCAGATGCAGGTTTAGTTAGTATAATAGTAAGGAAAACTACCGCCTCATATTGTCTAGATACCAAAGCCCAAAGCTAAATGTCAACGTTGGCGCAGCCAAAGGAATAATGATTGCGATCGTTGCCCTTATTGTTATTGGAGTAGTAACTTATGCTTCTGTACATATTGTTGATGCAGGTCACAGGGGAGTATTGCTTCACTGGGGAGCCGTTGAAACATCTGTTCTTCCTTTAAATGAGGGATTGCATTTTATAACTCCCTTTGCGGATGATGTGGTCAACATGGAGGTAAGAACACTAAAGTATGTCCAGTCTACAACTGCAGAAACTAACGACTTGCAGACAGTCACTACTACTGTAACTGTAAACTACCATCCAAGCAAGGATTCGGTCCATTTGTTGTATCAAAACCTAGGACCCGATTATGAAAACAGAGTAATTCAGCCTGCAATTGAAGAGACGGTAAAACAAGTTACTGCAACATATAATGCAGAGGAATTAATCACAAAAAGACCACTAGTCAAGGCAGACATAGAGCAGTCAATTATAGAAAGGATCAACGAGTTCAGAGTAACAACAGAAGTAGTCTCGATTACAGATTTCAAGTTCTCAACTACTTTCTCAAATGCGGTTGAGGCAAAGGTCGAAGCTGAACAGAGAGCTCTTGAAGCAGAAAATCAGCTTAAAAGAATTCAGGTAGAAGCAAGACAAAAAGAGGCACAGTCTCAGGGAATCGCAAAGGCCAACATAGCTGAAGCCGAGGGAGAAGCAAAAGCCATACAGATCATTAATGACGCATTGGCGCAGAATCCACAATATTTGGAGTGGCTAAAGACGCAAAGATGGGACGGTAAACTACCTCTTGTTGTTGGCGAGGGCGGAACACCATTCATTCAGATACCCACCACACCCTGAATGTTTTTAATCTCGATAATATAGCAAACTAGTCTTTGTCATTTTTTTTATTGTCCCTTATTGAATCATACATTGCAAGAAACTGTTCTGGTTCGTTTTGCCTATAATGTTTTTCAAGGACCTGGATTTCTTCTTCTGAGATGTTTTCTCCCTTTTGTTTGTGGTATTCTGCAATGATTTGGAACGGTGATTTTGAGATTTTGTATTTTCGAAGCATTTGTTCAACAGACCTTTTGCACAAAAAATCATAGACTGCAAACCGGTAAACAAGATAGCCAACCAGCCCAAGTATTGAGACTACTATTACAGGTATGACAATTGCAGAAACCATGTTGGTTTATGATATCTTTTAGTATTTCATTGTTGATGATCTTTGCCCTGCATGCATTCTAGTATTTCATGTTATTTGAGAGATTGACATCTAAAGCAGGTATAATACCTTAGGGTTGACAAATTATCGAATCCTGTATTCAAAATTTATTCAAATTTTAAGCAATGCAGAGCCATAATTTTGTTAGTCGAAAAACGGAAACCTTGGTCCAAAAAATAACTGAAATCTTCAGATAGATTCATACCGTAGTGAATTAAATCAACTTCATGGTTCACAAGATCCAATACTTTGAGGCAGAAAAGTTAGAGGAGGGAGTCTTTCTTCAAGATGTTGTAAACAAATTCCTAGAAGAAAAAGGAGACCATGTAATTTCAATTCATCCAGTAATGGATAAGACCCTCATAGTACATTATACAGAATAACCTCTATTTTTTAATGTGTATAGCCCCTAGAAATCACAAAATTTGTGATAATCAAAATTATTATCAAAATGAAACTAGTCTTATACCCCTCTATGCAAACTAGAATTTAGTGACAAAGTTTGGATACAAATTAATGAGCGAAGAGCACGGACCTCATGCCTTAGTAAAGAATGCCCAGCTTGCCGAGAAAGCCGGATTCGATCTTGTTGCCATATCAGATCATTACCACCCATGGCTCAGAGACCAAGGCCACTCCCCATCTGCATGGAGTGTACTTGGTGCGATTGCAGCAAAAACAGAGCGTGTGCATATTACCACTGCAGTAACATGTCCGTTTCTTCGTTATCACCCAGCCATTGTTGCTCAAGCTGGTGCAACTATTTCCATCTTGAGTAATGGGCGATTTACCCTTGGATTAGGATCCGGTGAGTTACTAAATGAACACATAGTGGGGTTAAAGTGGCCTGCTCCAAGGATAAGACACGAAATGCTTTCAGAATCAATAGATATTATTCGTCTTCTTTGGAAAGGAGGAATACAGTCATACCGTGGCAGGCATATCACACTGGATCGTGCATGTGTGTTCGATCTCCCACAAGAGATTCCACCCATCATAGTTGCAGTAGGCGGTACCGCTGCTGTAGAATTGGCAGCTAAAAAGGCCGATGGAATTATTGCCACACAAACAAACCCGAACCTGATTGACACATGGTTAAAGGCAGGAGCAAGCAACAGGGCACCGCGATACTGTGAGGTACCACTTTGTTGGGCAAGTGATGAAAAAAAAGCAATTGATATTGCACACAAGTTCTTTCCGTGGGCTCTATCGGGGTGGGAAGTCTTGTCCGAACTACCCAACATGCCTAGCTTTGAGGCAGCAAGCAAAAATGTCCAAAGAGATGACATTGCAGAAAAGATCACGTGTGGGCCTGACCCGGAGCGCCATCTACAAACAATCAGCAAATACATTGACGCTGGATTTGATCATTTGATCCTTATAGGTATAGGTCCAGACCAAGAAGGATTTATCCGCTTCTGGGAAAATGAGTTAGCCCCTAAACTGCGTTAATGTGTAAACCGTTATTGTATTGAATCACCTTAGATGAAAAAGTAGGATCCTCAGAAGACAGAGTACATCTTTAATAGAACTTTGCACAAATACAATCCTGTGGCAACAGCTTTTGTTCTAATTACATGCCAGTTAGGTTTTGAAGAAGATGTCATAAATTGCTTAAAACACATAGATGAAGTATCAGAAGTTCAAGGAACTTTTGGGGCATACGATATCGTTGCTAAAATTACAACTGAGGACAGGGACAGACTACGACAAGTGATAACTCAGAAGATACGAAAGATAGAAAGAATAAGGGCCACGCTAACTTTATACGAAACAGGACAGTAGCATTAATTATATTAAAAAACACTCAACAACAAACCGACCAACAAGAAAAGTTCACGTTTACCTAGAAATTTTTTGTAGTTTAAGGTTAGGAAATTCGTTTTCATGAGGCTTTTTTAAGAGATAACAAGCAAATTCATTCGCATTTGCCACCATTCAATTTCTTTTTTATAGTACAACAAACAGGCGAACAGCATTTACACTTACATGGGCAATCACACTTGCAACACTCACATATTGTACCATCTTTTTTTGTCTTTTTGTAGTAGTGGCCTTGGGAGTCTTTTACCCATTCAAAAGCTTGTCCTTCTTGGGATGGTTTTTCTGGCGTGGCCATCATTAGAAACAAACTTCCTGTTCTTAATTTTTAAAAGTTAGGTGTTTTTGAGTTTAATTTAACCTCCTTAAATAAAACCTATTCAAAACCAATCATGGTCGATAGTTGCCAAACACATCAAATGAAATCTTAAATCAAATTCTCCACAATACTCATTCATGGGAATAATTTATCCCACTTGCAAAGAATGTGGTTATTCAACCAGTGCTGATGATGAGATAAGCCTCGATAGTTTTGGCAAGACATCAGATCCTTGTCCCAAATGCGGTGGAGTCTTAGAATAGTAACGAGTAGGAAAGGACCTCGGGGAGGTGGGAAGAAGCCCTTTCCTTGGAATCTGCATTAGATAGGACTGGGACGTAAACATTGCCACATGGCACCCCAGTGCCGGCTCAATTCACGCCCCAAGAGGATTAACGAATTAGAAGAAAATAAAGGTAATTGTAGTAAATCCAAATACATGTTTATTTGTATCGTTGATTTTCAAATATTTAGCTAAAATAAGAGACTTTATATAAAAATCGCCGATCACGTTGCGCCTATTCTCAAGATATCATAATAACAAAAGATTTGCAATTTTGGTGCAAACAAAGTTCATTTTGCATCTATTTTCAATAATTAAGGGCAAGGGATAAGGCCTATGGAGCCTTGCCCGAAGCTCTGCCAGCATAGCCGGCATCATGGAAAATTTGGGTTCTTTTTACAAATATGGGATATCTGTGCCTTATCATACTATCTTCGTTTCAATAATTTTTCAATTTTGTGCTACCCCAAAAGGGGTAGAGGAAAAATACCGCATTGGGTCGTCTTTTTTGGTCTGAAACTTGATAGTGGCCAAAACCACTACCTAATGTTCCTGTGTCGTTCTGATTTTTAAAATTTGGTAGCATCTTTAGATTGAATAGCATCACGGTTGTTTTAGCTAGATGGTAAAAACAGATATGAGTTCAGTTTGAACCCATATAGACTAGTAAAATGGGCTCAAAAAACGGTCCAGTTCTTAGTTTCTAAGACATTGTAATTATCCAGTCCAACATTGTTTCTATTGTTGGAATGGTTGCGGTCAGGCTATGGTCTTTCACGGCAGAAATTCTAGACATTCTCTAGATATGATTTAATACTAATATCTTAATTATCAAGGATTTCAAACCTAAAATGATGCGGTTTTCAAGAATTGAGCCATCGTACACATCAAAGGACGGTTGCAGGCTTGTCTGGAAGGGAGTTGACGAAGACGATCTGGACACTATAATTCTTAACAAAAAAGAGTTTGAGCAACTACTTGACATCCTAAAAAAGACTACTACTGGAGAGGTCGAGCTCGAGGATCAGTACAGTAAGATTTTGGTCAACTCTGATACTACACAGTTTAATCTAAAGGATCACAAACCGCTTGAGGTCAAGACCTTAGAGCTGCAAAAACAAGTCCTAGAATATGCAAAAGAACCTCATCAGCCCCAGTATACATATATCAAACCAAAGGAATTTTTACCATCTACTTCGGTAAGACCAGACGAACTAACGGCAGAGCAGATAGAGTCTACCAAAAATTCATTACTTGAAGCAATTCTTAGATCAAATCCAAAGACAAAACAAGAGTTTTCCCAAACGGATTTGTTTAGAATATTCTCAACTAGGCGTTCGACAAGAAAGTTTGCAAAAACAAAAATAGAAGATTGGATGGTTGACAAGATCCTAGCAGCTGCAGATACTGCACCAACGGCTGGAAACTATCAGGGGTTTAAGGTGTTTTACATCAAGAACAAGGAAACAAAAGAAGCGCTTGTAGAAGCTGCAAACAATCAGCCATATGTGAATGCACCAGTTGTACTGGTGTTTTGTATGGATCCATCAAGGGTAAAGATGGAGTTTCCAACTCACATTCTGGAAAAGTTTGCAATACAGGATGCCACACTTGCAGCTGCATTTTCACTTCTTGCCGCATCCGGATTGGGGCTAAGCTCAATCTGGATTGGCATGCTTGATGAAGAAAAAGTAAAATCAATTCTTGGTACCGAATTGAGACCATCATCCATTCTATGTATTGGATATCCAGACAAGAAAAAACCGCCAAAGTCAAGAAGAAAACTCAAGGAGCTCATTGAGGTTGTTGAATGAACTGTTATAGTTGGTTTGAAACCCAATTGTTTTAGCACACCACGGGTATCTGGATCTGGTGAGTCATAAAGTAATTCAGTGATGGTATGAAGCTATTGGAGTGCTTTATAAACATCAACATTATTCTTTGTGAGCTTGTCCCTATGTTTGAGAATTGACAGATGAATTAAATTATCAAAATTCCTTTAAAGTGTCATGGCAGATTATGATGCAATCAAATCAAGCGTTCAAAAGAACGGGGAGACAATGATACGCCTTGATACAGGAGAAAAGATAGAACTTCATATCCATAATGTGACCTTTGAGGACTCTAGAAAAGAGATAGTAGTTGATACTGGAACCGAGTCAATTTGGATTCCTGCAGACAAGGTAGCATACTATTGGATACACAAAGAAGGCTTTGAGAAAGAATAATTCTTTCCTATTTTTTTATGTCATATAAAACGGTGAAAAATATTAGATACTTAATTCTATCAAATTACTCACAATAAAAACATCAAACCAGCCCAATTCGTTAATGATTAGGCATGAATATGCTTTGGACTAGAGTGTTAGGAGTACTGGAACTTTTAGATTTGAATCAAAAATAAATCACAAAGGGCAATCCCCCGTGATCCGTATAAACATGGCTAAATTCATGCAAGTTTGGCAATAATATGACCATTTGCATGATCCTCTTGGTCAAATATCTCAGGACGCTGATAATCTGTATACGAGTAACCAAGCTCGTTGAGAAGTTTTTCAATATATGTCCTGTTTGATTTGCTGTGGTACTCTACAATCAAATTCTTTATTCTCTTTTGTTTTAGGGTGGTATCAGCACCTTTTAATGCCAGAATTTCTGCTCCCTCGATGTCTATTTTTAGCAGGCATATGTCTTTGATTCCCTCCTGTTTTACCAGACTATCTATTGTTATGGTCTGAATGGTTACTGTCCGGACCTTCTTTGAAGGAATGTGCCAATCTCTTAGAAACTTCTCCTCAATAGTTGAAAGACAATCTCGGGAATAGTACTGTATGGTTTCGTTGTCCTTGTCTGATACGGCAAGGTTGTATTGTGTCACATTGGATATGTTGTTTAATCTGCAGTTTGATTTTAGCAACTCAAAGTTTTTGGCAGATGCCTCAACTGATACCACTTTTGCTCTAGGATGCTTTGTTGCAAGCAGAGCAGTATAGTGTCCAATGTTTGCACCCACATCTATCATAACTCCCTCTCTGCAATCTAGTTTTAATGCAAAATCTCTTGCCTCCTTTTCCCAGTCTTGCTTGACAAATAACACATAATCAATCAAAACAGGAAGCCTAAGCAGGATGTCATCTATTTTGATAAGAATTTCTTGTACTGGAATCCAGTTAAACAGGTTTGGATTTGACAAGGAAATTTCCCAAGTTTTGCCACGTCCAAAAATTAACAAAAAGAATCCTAACACAATGACTGCGTTTGCGATATAGGCAAAGAGGGCAAGTTTGTCCATCTTTGAGTATCCAAGTTTGCTACCTTGCAGCCATTCAACCATGTCTTCAAATGTTGATTTCATGTATCTATATACACTGCAAACTATTCAAACTCTGTCAAGGTTTTGCTTGTTTGTAGCAATTGCATTGGATAACTGTCATTTTGCTTGATAATTTGGAAATCATGGTGTGTCAAGCGGTAGATTGATTTTTTTAGTTTTTGAAAATGTATGTTAAAATCCCATGTTTCTTGGCTTTGATCTGCATGAGCATTCTTTGACTACTGCATCCTTTCGTGAAGCAGACCACTGAATCAGGGGAATAATAATACCATACAAATCCTCTCCTTCCCTTGTAAGTGAGTATTCTACTCGGGGAGGAATCTCCTTAAAGGATTCTTTTCTGATTAGTTTGCTTTTTTGCAATCCCTCTAGTGTGTTGACAAGTGACTTTGATGTAATTCCTTGTAGTTCTGTTTTTAGCTCACCGAACCTGATGTTTTTGTGGTTTCCAATCTCATAGATTACAAGCAGTGCCCACTTTTTGCCAATTATGTCAATTACACCCTGCAGTGGGCAAAAAAATGAAAGCCTTGATCTACGCTTCAATGGTATCGTTGTATATACTTTATACCTTAAATAGTTTCCAAAGTATACTGACCATGTATGGATCAGCTTAATTCTGTTTTGATGGTTCTAAGAAAGCCCAGATATGCTGTCTTTGCAGTTTTAGCTAGTTTGGGATTTGGGGCATTACACTATTTTGCATCGCTTTCTTTAATGCAAGATCACCTCACAACTGTTCTTGACAAAATGCCGCTTTATCTTGTAGTATCACTTGCTTTGTCGGTAGCAGTAGCTGGGCTGGCTGGAACAAACATCTCGTTGATCATACACAAGATAAGTGAGGCAAGACTGTCGAATCTAAAATCTGGGAGCTCTGCAATTGCAGGTGGTACATTTGGTGTCTTTACACCTGGCTGTCCTGCATGTACTACACCTCTTGTTGCAATTCTTGGATTGATTGGAGGAATTGCTGTATTACCATTACAAGGATTGGAGCTAAAGATACTATCAGTTGGAGTCCTTGCCTTTTCAGTGCACTGGATTTCAAGACAACTACACAAATCTAGTTGCAACACTTCAAATATTGAACTTAAAAAACACAGTGGAGGATGTAGCTGTGAAAAATAATCTAGTTATCTCTGTTGTTATTATATTATTTAGTATTACAGTGTCAGATGCACTGGCAGATGAGAAACTACCCGAATGGGTCAAAAACATCTTTGTGTGGTATGGGCAGGGACAGGTCACAGATAGCGAGGTTTTAGACGCAATAGAATATCTTGCAAAAAATCAGATCATACAAATCGAAATGGCAAACAAATCAATGCAAATGATGAACCACAAAATGATGACTCAGGGAATAATGCAAGAAATGCCATTTAATCCCGAAGTTCCAATTACAATACCAATGGTTGATGCATATCATAATGGAGAGCGAGTCTATTTTATCCACACCGAGATCTCAGATGCAAAGATGGCACAGAGGATGAGCCTAATGATAAACTTTCCAACACTGTACGTATCACAGCTAAGTGATATTCCACAAGATGAGCTCTCAAAGGTATACGTATTCACAAATGGAATTCAAGGCAAGGGCCCATACGGTGGTGGTCCGTTCATGTATCAGATTGACATATTTGATTCAATCCCTGGAGAATCCGAGTACAATCAGTTCAGAAATCCGCATCTTGTAACCTGGACTGAGGATTCAGAGCCCAGATTATTAACATCGGTCAATCAGCTTATGGAGGCAAAACAAAATGGGGAAGTAACTATCCAACAAACTGACGTTGTCGTAAATGCGCCAGTTATTGTTTGGAATGAAAATGACAAGAGGCAAACAGCTGATACTTTACCTAGAATCTTTGAGAGCATGTCAGGAATCAAAGGAGAGGTAATCATGACAGATACTGAAATGTACCTAACAAGAATGAATCTTAATTCACAGGATCAGATGAAAATGATGAATTGAACACTAATATTATTAGGAGTTGTGAATTGCTGCCCAACAACAGCATTCATTCCATGTGCAGTAGGGACATTCTTTTGGTGATTTGCTTTTCTTGCAATCTTGTGGATCACAACCACAATCGGCACACTTGATCATCCCTGTCTCTTTATTTGGCTTTGATTTCACAGTCGGCTTTATCCATTTTTGTACAAGAATTCCAAGTACTGCGCCAAATGCAAGATGAGCCACCATGGTAATTGCAAACAGGTTGTAACCATTCATATGCTCTATTCCAAATGGTCCTTTCATCATTATTAGATACGGGGCAAGCATCATTGCAATCTCGATGATAAATGCCCAGATCATCCCATACCACCATTTGCCTTTTCCAATGATTATTGCATAGATTATTCCAAATGTAGCTCCATTCCAAAAGTGCCACAAGGCTCCTACCATAAACGCATCAAATGGTGCATGATACAGATTCATTGCAACACCGGACTGCATGATCATCTGTTTTATTTCTGACAAGGATGTGATTTTTTCAGTGAGTAGCAACCCTGGAAGAGAGATCATGCTATCCATTGGAATCCATTTAGTTAGCATATAGCCTGGAATGCGGATTGCCTCTAGGACAAATGAGGCCACAGTTCCAGCTGCCATTCCAACAAACAATTTGTTTGAAAAGCTAGGAAGCCTTGATCTGAACAGTATTCCAACTGCAAAAATTGCAATGACTGACGGGATTATAGCATAGTCTCTAAAATCCGCATATGAAACAATATCTAGTGGTCCAAAGATAAGCAGGCTTGATGAAACACCACTCAAGATCACTACCGAAATTACCAGTCCTAGCTCAAACCTTGATCTTTGAATCTGCACAAATTGTTTTCAAATCTTGCTATATTTAAGAAAAATTCCATGTAAGGAACACCTACGTAATTGTAGATAAAAGATTGTTTTTCTCTTGTTTTGAAGCAACTCAAACATACTCCCATCCAATTATCACAATGAAATTAATCTAAATACAGCATTGATTGCATCATGTGAGCCAGTCTGGAAGTGGAGATTACAACAACTGCAAGATAGGCAACAATTGTAATAAAGCCAACCAGTATTCCCTTTTGGATTGGCCTCAACTATGTATTACTATAAAGTAGTGTGTCTGGGTGAAATGCCGCCCACTCAAACCAAAATCCTGGATGAATAGACATTCTAGTCAGTTGTGTTCCCTTCAGGGGACCAGAGACTGCCTCACCATCATAGTTCCATTCAGAGTTTGTCCCCATGTCTACTAACTTGCCATCCACATATTCAAATTCCAAAACCACATCCTCCACAGTTCGCTCAAACGCCCTAGAGTTTTGCTCAAACTCTGATACCAGCAGAATCGGTACATTACCTACTTTGTCGTTAATTGGACTGCGTTTTTCAATACTCTTCTGTGTGTATGCCTTGTAGATATCACCGTCATTAAATCCAACTATGATCTCTTTTGGGAACAACCTATCATCTCGGTTCTCTACTGGAAACATGATTCGGGGTTCGGTGTAATAGTTGCCGTATGGATCAGTTCCATAAGATCGAATATGGCCGGTATCTGTTGTCAATACCAAAGAATCTGGATGAATCTTTTTCCAATCCCCCCAAGTAATTACATCAAAGGGAACGGTCTTCAGGTTCATTCCAGTAAGCTCTCCTTTTACTGCCAGTCCCAAACTTTGGCTCCAGTAAGAATCAGTTAATCTGTCATACATCAAAAGATTGCTGTTGTAGAGTTTTCCAGAAGTTCCAAACTCAACTGTCTTGCCATCTATGACCCTCTCAAAGACTTGGTTTGTGTAACACAAGGGGCAGTAGGTTACTGCAACAGGTGTGTCTCCAACATTATCGTTTACTATCTCGTGCCATACCAAAATGAATAGAGGATAGGCCTTTGCTTCACCGTTGATTTCAAGACCAATAACAACATCAGAGTCAGAAACAAACGGAGCATCATCTGCCTGTGCAAATTTAGGGTTATCAATTGATGGGATTCCATCTTTTGGCGGACCTCCTCCGCGAATTTTATCCAGTGGAATCAGGTGTTTTTCTCCGTTTGTTTCCATTATTTGAGAATCTACATTGTCTGTGGAGACGACATTGCTGTTTTCTGAAACTATGGATGCATCGGGCGTCAAGTTTTGAGAGAAGGTAACTGTTAGAACAAGCAAAACAATTCCTGCGGCAGCTACAGGTCCAATTATCTTTAGATTCAATTATAGCCAATTTCTTTTCAAAAAGTATTAAAAAATTGTTCCAATTTGAAAAATAAAATTACTGACAAAAATTTTATGTTACAACCAAACATTTGGAAAAATGTTTTCATATATCGACGTAATCGAATCTACGTGGTATTTGAAAAGTTAGTAGATAAAGTAATGAGTGCTGAGCCAAATGTCAGATTTGTTATCGTATTAGATAAAAATGGAAACAAGGTTGGTTCAAAACAAAGAGATGGTACGAAAAATCTTTTGCCACCACAAGAATTTGATAAATCCTTAGAACATGCTTTGAATGCATGGAAATTTCGTTCCAGTATGAAGGATTATTTGGGCAAAAACGAGTATGTGTTAGCAGTATATGACAAAATAAGGAGGTTTACTATCCCTGTGGATGACGAACATATCATGCTTGTCACCCTAGATAACAGGGGAGGGCAAAAGGATCTAATTGACAGAATTATGGGGATTTTGGAAGGCGATTACACAAAACCTATATCCACAGGACCTCAAAATTAATCTCCAATGTTATGTTAGTGGATTTAGAAATCAATCCTGATGATACAAAAAATGTTGAAAAAAACATTACATCAGAAAAACCTCAAGTCATTTCACCCAAACACACCATACTATACATGACATCAATTCGATTTACTCTTCACTAGTTATGCTTGAATTGTAAAGAGAAATTAGATTTTAGGCATATCTTGCAATGCCTTGTCAGCAATTCCCTCAACTGTATTTTTGCCCCATTCTTTTAAGACCGCATTGTTGGCAATATCAAATACTTGTTCTAAAATCTGGTCTATGGTAGACATGACAAGAGAGATAAACTCCATTCTGGAATTTTCAGTTGTGGTAAATATTAAGTCCAGTATGTGTCTTTTCAATACCTACATAATGGTTTCACACTAGTGCCAAAATCAGTTTACTTAGTGTCGAATTTAAAAAATAAAAAAAGGGATTAGATATGTTTAATCCCAGTTCCTCTTCCAACAACTACTGAAAAGCCACTTTTGGGCACAGTTCTTCTTGGTTTTGGGTATGTTGCCTTTGACACACTAGCTGTACCGCGTTTTGAGGAGATTAAAAATTCTCCATCAAGACCATCCATTTTCTTTTTGTCATATTCGACAAACAACTTTCCTGCCCAATTTAGTGGTTCGATTTCAGTCATGTAGGAAGACGTTCCTCTTCCGTGTAGAAGTTTTGTCTTCATCAATCAAAACAACGCATAACAAAAACAAATAGAGTATTTAGCTTGTATTGTAATTTTTTACAAAACAAGCTAACTAGTTCAAACCACTAGTAACCAGACTATATCTTATTCTTGTGCCATAATAGAATTGAATGAGCCTGATTTCAAAAAAGTTTGAATCATTTCTGGACTCAAAGACATTCTTTGACTATACCTCAAAATACATGACCCAGATTGCTCATACATCAGAAACGGAGGATTCGCAAGGGAAAAACCACCCGTATGAAAATGTAGAATATTTAATCTCGTCTTCTAATGAGACTCAAAATTATTGTGTTGGAATGGTAGACATGGTAAGTTCAACAAAAACCTCTGCCACGCTTGGAATAGTTCGAAGCTCGCGATACTACCAAATCTTTTTGAACTCGATGTCAAGAATCCTGACCGGATTCAATGGACGCGTGATAAAAAATATTGGCGACTGTCTTCTGTTTTATTTTCCAGCCACTTCTGAAATTTACAGTGGCGATTTCATAAATTGCCTTGACTGCTGTCTATGCATGGCACGCGTACATGGCATCATAAACAAGAAACTCAAGTCAGAATCACTGCCGTCAGTAAACTATAGGATTAGTGTAGACTATGGACAAGTTGCGGTATTGAGATCAGAGGGAATGGTAGTAGATCTTTTCGGACCTCCAGTAAACATGTGCGCTAAAATAAACAAGCTTGCCTCATGTAATGGTATTGTAATAGGAGGCGATTTGTATCAAATTGTAAAACCTCTTCCATACAGACTAGCTCAGATAAAGGGATGCCCTGTTGGATTCAAATCAGAGTATCCTGTTTATTGCCTAGAAGAAAAGATTGAGCCTAACTGATAAACCAGAAGTGATTTTTCCAAACAAATTCTACGGCTTTTATTATTGTGACGATATTAGATTACGCCTACGCCAATCCATTCGTTTACAGATATCTTTCTTCCTTTGCTTGATATCATGAAAAGCACATAGTCATGGTTTTCGTACGAGATTGTTTTAACAAGTCCCATCGAAGAAAGCCATCTCAGGTATTTCTCACACACATCATCACTGATACAGCACCTTAACGCAATCTCTATTTCATCCATTGGTCCATTTTCAAACAGTGTTTTTAAGACTCTATTTGCATGGATAAACTCTATGGTTTCTGGAAATTCTTCATTTTTGAATTGGTATGTCATGAACTTACCTTTGTTAGGCTTTTAGATATTAGTTAAATTTGATTTATGGGATGCCTTGAATCAGAGTGATTTTATTTTAAACCAACCTTCCATAAATGGACTTTTCTACACTAAATCCCAAATTACAAAGATCCTAGCATTCAGAGAACATTATCTACAAACTGGACTGCCAGAAAAGCCATCCCACACAAAATTGATCCTATTCAAGTATAACCTAGTTTCATGACCTGATAATGTCGGCAAGAAGAGCTACATCATTTGAACATAGTGGATCCGGAAAGCAATAGCCTCCTCAATCCAAATTTGTCCAACACCTATCAGCCATTTGACCAGAAATGACTGTCAAGTTCTTTTTGTCGGCATTTTTGTTATTAACGACTAAAGTCGTTTACAAAACACCTGATATCATTACTGTTACAACTAGAACAGGTAAAACAAACTTTATTATCTGAATTACCCACGACGGGAGTTTGACTCTGCTGTTTTGGTTAATCTGCTCAAGCAGCTCTTTTTTGCTCATATACCACGTGGCTGCCACAACAAACAAAGTAGCTGAGAGTTCTAGCCCATAGGAACCAATGAACAAATCCATAAAATCAAGAACGCGTATACCTGCAATAGATAACTTTGCAGGAGTATAACTCAGCAATGCAAAGAATCCTACTACTCCTACCAGCCCAGTTACTATGGCAGTTGAGGTTTTCTTGTTGAGGTGTAGTTCATCTTCCAAAGATGATACTGGAACTTGAAACAGTGAGACAGAAGATGTAATTCCTGCAATCAGTAGTAATGTGAAAAACACCAGTCCAATCATCTGACCGTACTCTATGCTGTCAAAAACAGTTGGCATTGTTTGAAAGATCAGGGTAATGCCACCCTCTGGATCTATTCCAAATGCAAACACTAGCGAAAACACCATCAAACCAGCTACTATAGAAAATGCACAGTTGCAGCCAGTAATGATTGCCGAAGACTTTACAATCGAGGTTTTTCTGCTCAGATAACTTCCATATACAAGCAAGATTCCTTGACCTGCACCAAGTGAGAAAAATATTTGACCCAATGCAGCAAGCCAGATGTTAGTATCTCCAATCTTTGAAAGATCGGGTGTGAGATAGAAATCAAACGCCTCCTCTGCACCATCAAGTTGGATTGCCCAAACAGTCATTGGAACTAGGACTCCAATCAACATTATGACGCCAACCTTGTTTAGTTTCTCAATTCCCTTTGACACTCCCTTTCTAATTACAAAATAATTAATTCCAAGCACACCCAGAAAGGCAACCAACTGTAGCGGCGTTGCAGAAAAAGTATCAAAATCAATAAAATCATTGACAAGTGATAGGTAGACATAGGACGCCACCCACCCCACAATTACTAGATAATAACTAAGAATAGAAAATGAAACAAAGGTTGTAATTATTCCAATGAACTTGAACTTTTTTCTTATCAATCCCATACTTGGAATGATTGATTGTTGGAATCGTCTGCCAACTCCCAACTCTAGCATCATAAAGATCAAGCCAAACGATCCGGCAACAACCAGATATGGTATGAGAAAAGCACCGCCACCATTTACCCCGGCAATATAGCTGAACCGCCAAATGTTGCCAAGACCAATTGCGGCTCCAATTGAAGCAAGTATAAATCCAGAGTAAGATGCCCACTGTTCTCTTTCCAGAACCGGTGCGGTCATACAAAAAACTAGCTAGTTTCCTTTGGCGATTCTAGTATTGTAATGGTTTTATCAGCTAAACTTTTAGTTGGAATAACTATGCTTTCATTTTTTTCATCAACTAAGACTACATGTAACATCTCAACTGAGGTTATAGTGCCAGTGATATCATCAATTTTTACCCTCTGACCTACCTTGAAAATGGATTTTTTTCTTGCACCAGTTGTAATAGCTGCTGGAATTATATCCTTTAGTGTAAATCCTAATCCAATAGCTAATGCCGCACCAACTCCCGCTGCAATACTCCAAGAAAATGATGAAACAAGTATTGGGATAATTGATTGTCCTATGCCAAGCTGAGTTAGTGCAACTGCAAAGACAATTCCATAGATTATGATTTTGGCTGAAAGTACGAGGTATTTGCTTCCGCCTAATTCTCTTCTTTCCAGCTCCTGCTCAAGCCATCTTGTGCTAATGTTTGCAATTATTACTCCGATCACTATAATTAGGATAAACGCAAGGAGGTTTGGGATCCAAAGCCATAGATCTTTTAATGCCGACGATAGTTGCTCAAACTCGAGTGCGTTTATTGCAGCCATGATAAAAAACAGGTAGACAAACCACCTCAAACTTGCTGCAATCAAGCGAGCAGAATCTTTGGTCTCTGTTCCTTTAATCACTACACTCTGACCTATTTCCAGACTAGTTTTTGAAAGAATCTTTGAGGCAGCTTTTTCAGTAATCTTTCCTGCTACTTTTCCAATAACTAAGCCAATTATGAGTAAAATGGATACTGCAAAGATTTTTGGTGTCCAGTCTGCAATTCCCTTACCAAATTCTGATAATGCCTCTACAGTAGGTGTGTAAATATCCTCTACTGGAGTTTGAATGTCTTCTTCAGTAAGTAAATTCTGTGCAACAGCAGGTGTAAGAAAGATTGCAATAGATATGATAACAGTTAATAAAATTCGATTACTCTGCATTTATCGAATCTAAAAACCATGTGAGAATTTAAGCCCCATCACCATTTTTAGAATTGAGAATCATAATCGATAATTAACAAACATGAACGCTGAAATAATGACTAGAATCTTTCCTTGAGATACCAAAACCACTAATTATACTAACGTTTCACATGAATTATGGGACAGGCAATGAAAATTTTGGTTCCCCTAGATGGGTCAAAAAACTCCCAACGCGGACTCAGGCTTGCCCTAAAGATAGCTCAGACCGGCAAATCAAAGATAACAGGATTACACGTTGTAAAGTCCGGAGAATATGCACCAACTGCAAAGCTCAAAAAAAAAGGTCAAAAAATTCTTGAATCAGCAGAAAAACAAGCAAAGAGACAAGATGTAAAATTTTCAAAAAAGATTAGGATTGGTCCTAATGTTGCAAAAGAGATTTTCAAATTCAGCAATCAGTATGGTTTTGATCTGATAGTTATTGGCTCAAGAGGTCCGGATTCTGAAATGGAGATATTTCCTGGAAGTGTAGCAAACTTTATCTTTCACAAATCAAGAATTCCGGTCACCATTGTAAAGTAGTATTAGAATCATCAGGTGGGGATTATGCCACATACCGGACATTTAGTCTGACCATCATCTGTTTGAGTTAGCTCATTTTGTACTCCGCGTTTCATGCATTCGGGGCAGTATCTGGCATATTTCATATTCAAAAATCCTATCAAGACCAGATTATATCAAAAATTTTCCAAATGTTTACCTAATTGATTTATCTCTGAGAAACCATACTGAATATATTTAAAATTAAATCTGCAATTGACTTTGTGAGATTTTACTTGAGTGTAGCAGTCTTTTTATCATTGCTTGTTATGACCAGTTTCACAAGTTCAGTCTTGGCTCAAGTGGATTCGCCAAGAAAGCAACTTGAAAATGGCATTTTGCCAGAGAATATAGTCTGCAAGCCAGGATACTCTCTGACTATTTTTCAAGATGGCGATCCAGCTTGTCTTAAACCATCAAGTGTGATAAAACTGCAAGAACGAGACTACATAAAATCAGTGGTAAAAGAGTTTCCACAAAAATCCCAAGTAAATGACTCTAAGAATATCCCAGATAGCAGTGGTGCAACAGTAACTGGAAATACCGGACAGACAAGGGCGCCAAACATACAAAACATTCCAGCATCCCCTGGCTCTATTGTCAATTTCTACGTAACAGATGATGATCTGAACACTAGCCCTAATGGTGTTGATATAATTGATACACAGGATCTGCTTGAATTTACAGTAAATGGGATTCCAATCAAAGGTCCAGATAAGATGATCGAGACTGGGCCAAGCACTGGACAATTCTATGTCAAACTAGAGTTGCCTGACACAATCGATGGAAGGCAAATCACACAAGATGACATTATAGAGATAAGGTATCTTGATCAGTCTGATGCTGGAGGGGAACATCGAGTCACTACAAAATCAATTCCGCTATCTAAAACATTTGCACAGCTAGAATCAGCTGGTGGTGGTTCAAGAATTGGACACGACTTTACTGTCAGAATTTACGAACCAGATGCAAACCTTGATTCAACAGACGTTGATAACATTCCTTTGAGTCAATTCAAGTTTGAATCAGAGGGAGGATTAGAGACTACGCTTTCAAATCCTGTCTTTGATGCAAATGCAGGCTCCATGTATGAGACTGGTGAAAATACTGGAATCTTTGAGATAATTATCAAGATCCCTCGTTCAATATCTGGAAAGACAATCCACATTGGAGATTGGTATGAGATCAGCTATTTTGATAGTTCAACTCCCTCCAATACCTCTGAAGAGATAAAGCTCAAAGGCAGAATAGGTTAAGGCAGTTTACAGTATAGTAACTAGGCTGCCATCTGCAGTTGATTCAAACTTGTACACCTGCTCCACTGTAGAATCCTCAAAGATTTCTGAATCATGGGTTATTATCACAAACTGCATTGGCATTCCTGAATTGGCAACATCTGATAGTTGGGACAACACACTAACAAGTGCCTTTCTTCTCTCTGCATCCAAGTGTGTTGTAGGCTCATCAAGAATCATCAGATTCAGATTGGAGGCACCAAGCAGGCTTGCCAACCCCAATCTTAGTGAGAGGGCAATTGAAACCTGCTCACCACCACTAAGGGATTCCAAATCCAAGATTTCACGTTTTGAATGACAAGTGATGTTTATGTTTCGCTTCTTTTCTGAGAGATGAATTCTTTGAATTTTTGTATTGAGTAGCGCAAGGTATTCAGATGCCTTTGACGATATTGTATTTAAAGCCCAAGATCTAAGGCTTGTTGCAACCGCTCCGTCTCTGTTGAAGATGTTTTCTCGGATTACATCGATTTCATCAACGTAGTCTTTTACTTGATGTAATTCTTTTAGCGTTGACTCTATTTTAGTAATTTTTTCTTTCAAACTTGAAATCTTTCCGTTTATCTCACCAAGTTTTTGATCCAAAAAAGATAATTCGCTTTGTTTTTCATCAAGCTTATTTTTCAGATTCAAAAACTTTGTTTCATCAAAGTCCTTTGTTTCATCTTCAAGCTGTGAGATTGTTTCAAACAACATCTTTGCATGCGAATCTATTGTAGCTGCTGCAACTAGATTCCCAGACGTTATGGTCAATGGAACATTCTGTATGTTGTTTCTTTGTTGCTTTACCTCTGTCCTTATGCTTTCAAGTTGAGATTTTGATGATATACCATGCGCTCTAAGGGTGGCTTCTGCATCTTTTGCTCTTTGTAGATTAGAGGAAAATTCTTGTCGTTTAGTTTGATACCTTTGTTTTTCTTCATTGGTTGATTCAATGCCTTGTCTTAGACTCTCTAGCTCTTCTTTTAGGTGGTTCTCCTGAAAGAGTGGATTCAGTTTTGAAACTTTTGAATCACATACAGGACACTTGTTGTCTTTGAGTTGTAGTTTCTTTGCAAGTTCTAGTTTTTCTTGGAGTGACGCTTTCTTGTTTGAAAGTTCTTGTACTTTGTTTTGTGCATCCTCAATTGATGACTCTGCCATCTCTAGTTTTGTTTCTAGGTTTTTTCTCTCACCTACAAGCTCAAAGCACCCTTCACAATCTCTGAGCTTGCGCTCTTTTTCGGTTATATCACGCTTAATTTTTTGGATTGCTTCTCGTGCATATGAACGAAGTTCGTCTTTTCTTGCATCAAGATTCTTTATCTTGTCAAGTTTAGGAGACTCTGCATCGAGTGCACTTTTTATTTGGTATAATTCTGTTTCTGTCTTTTTTCGCTTTGTATCAAGTTCAGACTTTAGTGGTTGTGAATCTTTTAGCTCGGTGTTGTCCATTTCTAATTCTTTTTTTAGTATTTCAATGTGTGTGTCATCATACCCAAACTCCTCTTGAATCTCTTCTCTAAAGCTTTTTAGAACTTGTTTTATTGCATCAGAGGATGCGTCAAGCTTGTCTATGCCAATAACTGCATTGAGTAGTTCCTTGAACTCTTTTGGTTTTGCCTTTATTATTGAATTTAGCTCTCCCTGTTGTACAATCGATGCAATCTTGAGCTTTTCAAAGTCAAGGCCAATTCTTTTTTCAACCTCTTTTGTCATAGATTCTCCAAATTGTTTTCTCTCTCCAGCTGCAAGTTGGTTTGTCTTGCCATCCACTAGCTCAGAAAATTGTGCAGAAAGTCCTCCCTTGGAGTCTATCTTTCTTTCCACTTGGTAATCTTTTCCGTTTACAGTAAATTCTGCCTTTACAAATCCCTGGTTTGATCCTCGTTTTATCAACCCCCTATTTGATTTTCTTGTGTGTTGACCAAAAAGAGCAAAAGTTATTGCATCAATTATACTTGATTTGCCTGCACCGTTTTCTCCAACAAATACAGTAACGCCGTTATCAAATTCAAGTTTTGTGTCAGGATGTGACAAAAAGTTTGCAAGCTCTACTGATTTTATCATTTGCTGCTCCCCTTTTTGTGTTGCCGATAGTTTTCCATTACTACTTGGGTTGCTTCTTTGATTTGGTCTGTTTCTAACAATGGCATCAATTCTTTTATTGCAAAATTGGCAAGTTTTTCAGAGCCCAAAGTATTTACTGATAATTTGAATAATTCTTCGTCGATAATATTTGGCGTATCCAGAAAGACCTTAGAGTCCATCTCTTCTTTTGAAATGATCCTCCAAAAGCACCTCAAAACTAACTCATTTAGGCGCGAAATTTGTGCCTGAATTACATCAGTTTCAATTGATTCTCCTTGAAATCTCACCTCTACTATTGGTTTTCTATCATAGGAGGATATTTTCTGTAAAATCTCTTCAATTGACTCTGCTATGGATTCGTATGGTACCCTGAATGAAAATTGTGGTCTTTTATCAAGTTCTATCCAGTTTGGTTTGGCTTCCTCTCCAGAGATATCAACCTCAAAGAACCCCTTCTTTGTCTCTTTGATTCCCTCACTTGTTGTCAGCTCAGTTGAGCCAGGATAGGCAACAGGTCCATTCAAATGCGAAAAGTTCCTGACATCAGAGTCATGGAGGTGTCCCATGGCGTAATAGCTGAAATTTTTTGGAAGATCTGTTGACTGGAGTTCTCCTGCAAACTTGTTAAATTCAGTTACACCTTGATGCATGACAAGTATCTTTGGACCCGAATGTTTTTTTGCAAGCTGATCTGCCTGTACAAATTTTTCTTCATATTGCGGTATCTCACTTTTTCTCATCTTATCAAATCCTGTAAGAAGAACATTCTTGTAATAAGTCGGCTTGCCACTTCCAATATATCGTGAAAATTCCAAGTTGTGATAAACGTAAGGAATTGGCGTTGATCTAATCCTGCTTATATCATGTTCTCCCAAGATAAAAAATGAATCAATATTGTTTTGTTTTAGGCGCTTTAATGCATTTGCCATCTGAACTATTGCATTTCCGTTTGGATTTGGAACATGAAAGATGTCTCCTGCAAAAATTACAAAATCAACATGATCCTTTATCGATGTATCAACAGCTTGATTGAAAGTATGGTAAACGTCTTGTTCTCGTTCCTCTGAACCATATTGTACCAAGCCAAGGTGAGTATCAGCTATGTGGGAAAAAATCATTCTAGTCTAACAACAAATCCTTTTGAACTAGCTGGTCAGTTGATTCCACTGCAACGTTGTTCATTTTGTCTGTCTTTGCCCAAGATCCAACTGCGCTATGATCAGAGCCCATTACCTTTTCTTTTACCTCTTCTGCATGAACTAATGAAGGTAGGTTTACCCACTGGCCAACTAAAATGGCATCACCCACATTAAGCGAGGTAAGCTGAGAAATCAGCTCCCTGCTGGTAGACTCTGTGGCAGAAGCTATCTGCCTTTGGTCATCTTCTTGAATTATCTTCATTATGGCAAAAGAGCCCATCTGACTCAGTACATTTAGATCAACACTCCTTGGCCTCTGAGAGACTATGCCAAGACCTAGTCCAAACTTTCGCCCTTCTCTAGCTATCTTTGCAGCCCAATACTTGGCAGAGGTATCTTGATCTTTTGGGATAAAGACGTGTGCCTCTTCTAAGATTACAAAGATGGGTGACTCGAATCGGTAATTTTTTCCTTTCTTTGATTGTGCATGTCTTGCGGTGCTTGCATCCTTTCTATCCTTTAGTAACTGTTGCAAATAGAAAGCTACTGCAACGTTTGCCTGTTTTTCTGATAATTCAGAGATATTTAGTATGTTTGCTTTGCCTTCCTTGATAAAACTTATTGGATCTCCCATATCAGGATCCAAAATATCTCCAAATCTTCGTTGTGCTTCATCTATGATATCTTGAACTCGGAAAGCAGAGTTTCTATACTCTTTTGATCTTTTGTCTTCTGAATTTATTATAAACTCGACTTCCTCGTCAAGTTTTTGCCAAAATTCCTTAGCTTCTTTTACCTTGTTTGTAAAAGCCATCCTAAGGACGCGTTGTTGGACATCTGCGTTTTCTCTTACCTCCAGTACTTCAGAGAGTTGATCATGATCCAAAAGTCGTGGATTTATTTTTGCATCAATTACATTGATTCTTGGAATGTTAAGTGAGGTGTAGTCATTATGGTAATCAAATATAATTACAGTTCCCTTTAGTTTTGCAATCTCTTTTGTAAGCAATGACACCAGATTGCTTTTTCCCATTCCCGTCATTGCCAATATACCAAGGTGTCTTGAAACAATCTTGTCCAGGTTAACACGGGCAGCTATTGTTTTGTTTCTGAGCAGATTGCCAATCTTTATCCATCCTTCCTTTGTTGGGCTGAATATAGATTCAAGATCTTTTTCTGTTGGTTGCGAGATTGGAGTGCCAGGGATTGGTGGTATCGCAGGTACAATGGATTGTCCCTTCTGCAACCTATCTAAAAATCCCAGTATTCCAACTTTAGCTGAAAATGTCTTGTCCCTTTTATTTATCTCAGCAATCTCTGTTGATTCTTCTGCCTCCTCAAAGTTTCTAACATCTGCAAAGGCAGCACTTGTTACTGCAGATTTTTCTACTAGGCCCAAGATTCTTCCCTCATCTGACTCAACTATAACATATTCTCCAACAGATAACGGACGGGAGGTCAGTCCGTTGACATAGGTTGGTTTTGATTCGCCTATAACGTATCCTATATTCAACCAAGTGCCTCCCTTGAGCCAATTTCGTTGCTGAATCCTAGCAGACTAACCATCTTTGAGAGATCCCTATCAGAAATCTTGCAATTGTTGTGGGCAAGTTTTAGAGAGTATGGATATCCGCCTACGCTATTTCGGTATAGTTTGTTCATTATTGCCTTTATCTCAGATTCTGAGTGATTCTCCCCCAATAATTCTAGTTTGATTATCGGTGTTGAGTCACTTAGTCTAACAAATGTGGAAGAAATCACTTTATCTTTACCATATTTTTTTTCAACAAATAACTTGCTAAAACCAGGATTTTTTGTAAGATGATTATAATAAAAAATATCTCCTGCCAAGGAACCATACTGTTCAAACTGCTGTCTTGTGTTTGAGGTTTTAGAAACAAAGATTACATTGTCTTTTCTTTTCATGGCTCTGATGATCGCCTTGTCAAGTGTTGATTGTCTTGTCATAAATTGAGAATGAAGAGAGCCATCCATTAGGATTAGCTCGGCTTGGTCAACGCTTTTCTCACATGCCTCAATTTCCATACTGCTTGCTATTCTTGAAAGGTCATTATCTGCACCCAAGCCTGAATCGTGCAGGTCTACTAGTACCTGGCCATCTGATTTTATCGAAACTGCAGTCACTGCCCATAATTCTATTCCTTGAAATTTTGTATTGTTAAAGCTGCTATCAATTCCTGCTGTTAGAACATCCTCTCTAGTGGGAGAATACTCTATCCAACTTGCTCTTGCCTTTTCTAGAATCTGTCTAAAGCTTGGCCCCTTCAAAACTGCAAGCATCTTTTCTCTGTTTTTTATGGCGTCTTTATAGACAGTATTGAGCACACGAGTAATTAGTTATTTAAAATAAAATCTTTGGGTTATATTGAACTTTGACAAACGCAAGGTTGGATTTAAACTAGTTTGAAAGCTTGTTTTTTATTTTTAGAGCGAGTAGGAATTGTCCATTAACCTTATATTTCCAAAAATCCTTGTCGATTCGATGAATCATTCCCTATTTGCCCTATCAGCAATCCTTTTTGGAATTGTAGGGCTTAGTACAGCATCATTTACAGGAATGGTCCATGCAGACGAGTCAAACACAGAGATAATCCCTCTGGATGCAGAAACTGCTCTTGAAAAGACCACATTATCACTAGAAGTTCCAGAAGAGAACAATCTTCCATGGGCATTTGTTGAAGGAAAAGTAGACAATCCTGCCTATGGTCATCCAGTAATAATTCAGATAGTAAGAGAGGGCTCAGAGCCAATATCTGAAGATGGTCAAAATATTCTTCCCGATGCTCACTTTGCGCAGGTAGAAGTTGAATCAGATGGCTCGTATGAGTACAAGTTCAGAGTGTTTGATAAAAGCAAGGATGATCCACACATCTTTGAAGGAATGTACACAGTTACAGTCTTCAAAGTAATTGAAAAGCCAGATACTTCAATCTAATTATTTTTTGTTAAAAAAGACACTTTTACCTTATTGGTTGATCTGGCATGTAATCTATTCACAAACAACCTACAACGTAACAGTATCTTGTTTTATGCGCAAAAATAAGGCAGTTTATCGGAATGATTCTCAGAAACTAGTAGAGTTCAGAGATTCATAATCCGAGAATACCTTTTGTGCTATTTGTCAGGATCATATATCTCTGTACTTGGATGAATTGCTGCCCATTCAAACCAAAAGCCTTGATCTAGTGCAAGACGTTTCAGCTTAGCTCCCTCTAGTGGCCCTGAAACCGCAGTTCCCTCAAAATTCCAAACAGAATCTGTCTGAATATCTTTTAGAGAATCATTTTCAAATTCAAAGCTTAATACTCTGTTATCTATTTCTCTGTCAAAAACTCTTGCTTGAAATGGATGTTTTGAGAAGAGTAAAACATTTTTGCTCCCAACTGAATCGTTGATGACAGTAGAATTTTCGATGTGTGGTTGAAGGTATGCCTTGTATTCATTGTTGCTTTCAAGCCCAACTACTATCATCTTTGGGTGCATTCTTTCATCCAAGTTACCCACAGGTGAAACTAGGTTGCCATCTGAGAAATATTTGCTATACGGATTTGAGTTGTATGGTCTTGAATAACCAGTATCAATGCTTAGAACTTTGGTTTCTGGATAAAGAGATTTCCAGTCTTTCCAACTCATAACCTCAAATGGGATTTTTCTCAACTTTTTTCCTGCAAGCTCACCAGTGATGGCAGTTGCCATAGATTGACTCCACTGAGATTCTGTGTTTCTGTCATACATTACAAGATTGCTTTTGTAGAGATTTCCAGTATTACCAAATTCTAAAACCACACCATCAAGACCCCTATCAAATACCTGACTAGTAAAACATAGAGGACAAAAAGTTATTGCAACTGGCGTATCTCCAAACTCATCATTTACAATCTCATGCCATACCATAATGTTTAGTGGATATGCCTTTGTTTCGCCTTCATGTTTTAGCCCAATTACAAAATACCGGTCTGATAAAAAATCAGCTTCATCTGCTTTTACATACTTTGGAAAATCAAGAGGCGGGATTCCATCTCTTGGAACGCCCTCATTTCTAATCTCATTTAAGGGAACGATATGCCTTATGCTGCCAGTTTCTTTTATTGCATTTTGAGCTAGTTGGTTTTGTGATTCTAAAATCCTATCAGAGAAAATAGAACCAGTTCCAATTAATCCCAAAATCACTAAAACAGATGCTACAGAGGCGATACTGACAATTAAAACATATTTTGAAATCATCAAGCTATTTAGAATGGAGTGCCTTTGGCTCTCTGGTTTTTAAAAGCCTCCACATACCATTCAAATTCATCTAAAAATCGCTTTACTCTATCTTCGTATTTTTTATCCAACAGATTCCCATCTTCATCAAATACCTCAGCAACCTTTGCTATGGGAAACGACGAGGATATAGAAGGCGCGCCAAGTTCGGCAAATATTTGCCTCAAATGTTGTGCTGCATTAATTCCTCCAAACCCTCCAACAGAATACGAAACTATCGCTGAGGGCTTGAAGAAATATTCTTCCAAACAATAGTCAAGTGTGTTTTTGAGTGCAGATGAAGTGGTATGGTTGTACTCCGGTGTTACTGGCACATAACCATCTGCCTCTTTTATCATTCTTTGCAGTTTTTGATATTTTGGTTCTGGATCTTTCATCTCTTTATACATTCTATCTAGTAATGGCAAATCAAGCTCCATTGGGTCTATAAAGAAAACCTCGTGGTCTCTTTCCTTTAGTTTTGATTCAATCCATCTAGCAACCTTTATGCCATTTCTGTCTCTCCGAACCGAACCCACAATTAATGCAATCGTTGCCATTTGTTACACCATTAAATTCAAAAAAGCATATGTATGTTAGTTTGATCGCAGACCCTTTTCTACTACATCAGATACCGTCTTTGAAAAGCTAACAGAACTTTGTGAGTTTTTAATTCTTTTTGCCTGTAAAGTTCTTATTCGTTTCACTAGGTCTTCTTTTAGTACAATAGTAACTCTCTTTCCCATCATATGAAATTGTGATTGGCTTCCAAATTAGTATTGTTCCAAATTGTATCCAAATTGTATTTGCATTCTACCAGAAACTACAAATGATTCTAACGAAGATTAATCTACTAAGAGATTTGGAAAAACCGTTAAAAAAATCAATTAAAAATGATAAATGAATAACTTGTTAAGTAAAACTGGAAAAATTCTAGTTGAGCCTCGCATCGACAGCATAGTAATGCCTGATAATCTCAAAGTAGGCCTTATGGTTGCAGAACAAAGAAAAAAGTGTACCGCAAATGGTTGCCACGAAGAGTATTATGGTTTAGGTTTTGGCCAATCTCCGTTTCACGTCCCAAGACCCATAGCAGATGCCCTTTCACAAAATGTTGACAAAGGCCATTATTCAGCAGCTGAGGGAGTCAAGGAGCTAAGAGAGGCAATATCTGGTTTTAATAAAAGACACTTTGGATTAAATGTAGATCCTGATAGAATAATTGTAGGGCCGGGTACAAAAGATCTTATTCATACCATTGTCAGCATCATACAGGGCGGGGTTATCCTGCCTTCTCCTTCATGGATTGGATACAAACCCCAAGTCAGTCTATTAGACAAGCACTTTCATCTTTTAAAACTAAAACGAGAATTTGGATACAAAATTCAGCCAAAAGACCTCCAAAAAATTGTTCAAGAGATTGGTGGCAAACAGCATATTCTAGTACTTAACAATCCACACAACCCCACAGGTGCAGTATATTTAAAGAGTGAACTTGAAGCCCTAGCTCAAGTCTGCCGCCAAAATAACATTCTTGTGTTGTCTGATGAAATCTATGCCCTTGACACCTACAACATGGATGACTTTACAAGTATGGGACTTGTCTATCCAGAGGGAACATTTGTCACAAATGGCATATCAAAGGACAGATCAGCTGGGGGATACAGATTAGGTTCTGTAATACTTCCTACCACTAGTTCAAAAAAACTAAAGGATGATTTTCAAAAAGTGGCAGCTACAGTTTATACAAATGTATCAACGCCAATCCAATACGCAACAATTAATGCCTATGAGCCGAACAAAGAGATAGAAGACTACATTCAAACAACGAGGAAAATACACAGGATTATGGGCAATTATCTTAGCAATGAATGGGATTCAGTTGAGGGAATTCATGCAAGCAAACCAGAAGGTGCGTTTTACTTTTTTGCTGACTTTAATGACTTGTCACAGAACCTTCAAAGACATGGTGTCGACACTTCAAACAAGTTAGGCGAGTCTCTTTTGTCATGTCCATTCCATCTTGCCACAGTTACAGGAGATGCCAATCTTCTCGAACCAAAAGATTATGGAGCAAGAATTGCTTTTGTTGACTATGACGGTAAAAAGACTTTTGAAAATTTCAAGAACGATCCTCCAAAGACAGCCTCAGAGGAGGTAGAGTTTGTAAAAGAAAATGCCCCCATGATGACAAAGTCAGTTGATTCCCTAAAAGAATGGGTAAAAAACATCAAAGCCTAACAAATAGATTTTTGCAATAAATCCATAGACTAATTCTGGCTTGATATTCTCAAGTCAAAAATAGATACCAGACAGTTAGTCTAGAAAAAGTCAGCCCATCCAATGGATACTAGTTTGTCTATTGAATCAGGAAATACACATGCTGGAGAACCATCAGACTTTTTCATCACAAGCTCCATTCCTGAAGCACATGTTACATCCGCTGGTGCAATGTCATGTTTTACTTGTTTCAATGGAGGCAAGTCTGCTATTTCCTTGTCACCCACCATAGTTTTGTGAACCTTTGGTGGCAAAACATCAATGTCATAAAACATCAAGTGCTCAAATACCTCAAATGGTGGCGGGAAGTTGTTTGTTGGATCACCTGCTGGTGTGTGGTATACTAGGTGTAGCTGTGCTGCATGCTTGTTTGTCTTAGAATCACCAGGAGTCATCGGAGAATAAGGCGTGGTGCCATCAGACTTGACAATTTTCCCGGTCTCTGGATTTCTAGCAGCATCAGTAATCATCATGTGAGTCTCAAAGGTTCCTTGGGATTCTCCGTTCTTCCATACCTCAGCTGGTCCCCAAGATGCCAGATACACAAACAGCGTTGGCTCAACTGGTGGTCCAGCACCTGTAGTGCCGTGTTCATAATGGTTTATTGCGATTGGGTCTGCGTCAAGCTCATATTGTAACTCGCCATCTACGAGTTCACCTGGGTATAGTTCGTTGCCTCCGCCGAATTTGGTCTGCTCCAGTCTCCAGTCATTTCCTTCTGGGTCAGTCCATTCCGCTAGAATGCTTCCACTGTTTGATTTTGGATCAAGATTAACCTCTACCTGTCCGTTTGGCAACTTTTCATGACCGCTACCATCATAGCTGAATGCATCAGAACCGCCCTTTGGTGTGGTTCCATCAACCATGTATGTATTTGATCCAATAACATGTGTTACAGGAAGTGGGGGATCCAAGTTGTAAAACATCAAGTGCTCAAATACCTCAAATGGTGGCGGGAAGTTGTTTGTTGGATCACCTGCTGGGGTGTGGTATACCAAGTGTAGCTGGGCTGCATGATCATTTACCATGGAATCACCAGGTGTTTTTGGAGAGTATGGTGTATCACCATCAGACTTTACAATCTTGCCTGTCTCAGGATTTCTTGCACCCTCTGTTACCATCATGTGGGTTTCAAAGGTTCCCTGTGACTCTCCATTTTTCCAAACTTCTGCTGGTCCCCATGATGCCAGATACACAAACAGCGTTGGCTCAACTGGTGGTCCAGCACCGGTTGTCCCATGTTCATAATGGTTTATTGCAATAGGATCGGCGTCAAGCTCATACTGTAATGTGCCATCAACTAGCTCACCCGGATAGAGCTCGTTTCCTCCACCAAACTTTGTTTGCTCTAGCCTCCAGTCATTTCCTTCAGGGTCAGTCCATTCAGCAGTAATTGTTCCAGTGTTAGATATGGGATCTAAATCTACCTCAACATTGCCTGATATCTTTTCATGACCGCTACCATCATAGCTGAATGCATCAGAACCGCCCTTTGGTGTGGTTCCGTCAATCATAAAGGCTTCATCTCCAACAGAAGAGATCTTCATTATTGGTAGTTCTCCTCCACTCAATGAATTTCCTTGAGCGTCATGAGAGCTGAATCCAAGGGATTTCGTTGAACTGGTTTCTTTCATTGATGATTCATGTGAAGAGGATATATCTCCAGATCCTACCACAAGAGTTGCACGCATATCAGGATGTACTGCACAATAGTATCTGAATTCTCCTGCAGTATCCATCGTTATAGGCTCTGATTTTTCATCTGGTGCCAAAATTCCCGTATCAAAGGTTCCATTTGGAGATGGAGATGCGTCATCTTTTGTAGCATCAGTACCTGTGGCAGTATGGATTTCAGGACCAGTGTTTACAAAAACAACTTGTGCCCCAACAGGAATCTCTGCTACCTTTGGCGCATAAGCTTGTGGTTCAGCAAAGGGCAGGATATCAATCGTACATATCACTTGTCCGCTGTCTTCAGAACAATATTCTGGCAAAGATTCTGCAGACGCATCAAACCCAGAAGGTGTTACCAAAATCCCCCCTACAAGAATAAAAATTATTGTAAATGCTGGAATTATTCTCAACGTTAGGGAGATATGAGGCAAAATATTAAACAATTATTCCAAATCTTCATCAATCATTTTTGTAAAAAACAATCTTTTGATCTTAAAACATAAAAATTACCTTTAGTTTTTTTAGCCTTCATAGATTTGGTATTAATTTTATTTGCTTTATCAACAAGATGTCAACATGGACAATCAAGTCTTGAGTACAAAAGACAAGGTAAATAGAACAAGTGCTGTTGTAGGAGTAGTTTTGATAACTTTAGGTATCATCTTTTATTTTTCAGACTATTTTCTAGTAAATCAATTATTATATCCAATATTTTTTGGTGCAAGTCTTTCTTTTCTAGTTTGATTTAGTACAAGAAAAAATGGTTGTGGTAGTTGCAATCAAGACCTCAAAGGAAATTGTTAATTAATTCACTTCCCATGGTCGATCGTTTCCAGTAATTTATGAAATTCTTTGAATTTGGTAAAATGATTAAATCATTTTGAAAGGCTTTGTAATCAATGTATGTATAAAAAATCTACTAAAGATATCCAGCATCAATTGTGCAGTATGATGTATCACATCTCCAAGAGTAGTTAAAACCGCGTTAGTTTAGGTGGGAAAAGTTGGGAAAAAACAGAAACAAATCAGAAATATTTAGAGTAGACTTTTCGCTAAAGAAGGAAATCTTCTTTGTGGTAATTGGTTCTATAACTGGGGCATTTACGATGTTTGTTCCCCGTTTTATAATGGATGCCACTGCAGGAACAAAATATTATGTAATATGGCGTGCCTTTGCAAAGATAGCAAATTCAGATTCCTTTGAGACAGGAATGTTTGTGCACATCTTGGTTGCAACAAGCATAGGAATTGTTGCAGGTTTGGTACTGTACAAGGGAAATTTTTTGAATATCTCCAAGATTTTTCATGCTTTCATCTATGGAATTATTGCTGGCACGGTAGTTTTTGTTGTATTTTACATCCCTGTACAACAATTTCTCCTTGCACCAAATATGGCAGAAGTTATGTCAGAAATTAATACTGAAATGTCAATTAAAGAAGCAAAGGCTGATTTATCGCAAAGATATTTCGATATTTTACTAGATTCACTTTTCATACATCTTATTTGGGGAATTACAGTTGGTATAGTTTCTTCATTTCTTACAAGAGAGTTTGGAGCAAACTATAGATGTAATGTTTGCAATATCGAGTTTTCAAAGATAAGATCAGTTGAAAGACACCACAAACACAGACATGTATTAAATGATAAAAAAATAACAAAAGTTGTCATTGTTGGCGGAGGGTTTGGCGGTGTAGAAACACTTCAAAGGATCCAAAAAGAACTAGAAGATCGAATAGATGTTGATATTTACCTTGTAAGCGAAGACAACTTTTTCTTATTTACTCCCATGTTGCCTGAAATGTCAACTGGAATGATTGAACCAAGACACATATCCACACCAATTCGAAATTTTTGCAAGAGGACAAGATTCTTTGAGGCAATAGCAGAAGATATTGACTTTGAAAAGAAAAAAGTTGCAATAAAACGAACCTATGACAACAAAAAAACCACACTTGATTATGATTATCTAGTGATCACCACAGGCAGCAGGACAAACTTTTTTGGAAATAAAGAAATTGAGAAAAACTCGTTTACAATAAAATCACTGGGCGATGCAATCAGCATACGAAATCAAATAATCACAATGCTTGAAAACGCAGACCAAGAAGACGATCCACAAATGCGTAAACAATTTCTGAGATTTGTAGTTGTTGGAGGAGGTTTTTCAGGAGCTGAAACTATAGGGGAGTTAAATGACTTTGTAAGAGAATCAGCATCTAAATATTACAAGAACATAGACCAGAAAGAAATTGAAATAATTCTTGTTTCTGCCACAGACACTATACTACCAGAAGTTGGCAAATTCCTTGGAATGTTTGCCCAAAAGAGTCTATCAAGGAGCGGAGTTACAATATTGTCAAACTCAAAAGCTGTTAATGTTGATGGAGATATTTTGGAACTAGACAGCGGAGATAAAATCAAGACTAAAACAATAATTTGGGCTGCAGGAATTAGAGTAGATTACATGATTCAACGACTTGATTGCGAACATGACAAAAAGGGACGTGTAGCTACAAATGAAAATCTGCAAGTAAAAGGCAAAGAAAACGTTTACGCGCTTGGAGATTGCGCCTTGGTAATTGACCCAAAAACAGGAGACCCATACCCTCCCACAGCACAGCATTGTATAAGAGAGGCAAAAACGGTTTCAAATAATATAATTGCTACAATAAAGGACAATAATTCCCTTGAGAAATTTTCATACAAAACAAAAGGAACTATGGCAAAGATTGGAAAAAGAAATGGTGTCGCAACAGTACTAGGCTTCAGAATAAAAGGAATTTTTGCTTGGTTGGCATGGCGTCAATATTATTTGATGAGCTTGCCCACAAGAGAAAAGAAAGTAAGAGTATTTTTAGACTGGGTTGTTTCAATCTTTTTCGATCCAGACATTACCAGGATTAGAAACCTAGAACGTGAGGAATTCAGATAAGATTTTCTCAAAAATATCAATTCTTAAAATTGCACTTGCAATAAAACTAGATTATTTTGTTTTGTCTATAACTTTAACTAGTTTTTGTTCAATTTCCGTTCCAATTTTTGTCAAGTTATCATCTGAAACAATGGACAGTATGGATGTAGGCTTTGCAAGACTTATTGTGCTCTGATTATCATCATCTTTGTAAACTGCAATTGTACATGGAAGCATCAGCCCCATTTCTGGATTTGAATCAAGTACGGTTTTTGCAGCAACTGGATTGCAAATTTCTAGGAGCTTGTACTCTTTATCAAAGTCTAGTCCCTTGCTTTGAAAAATTTTCTTAAAATCAAGAATTCCCAATACTCCAAACTCGATCTCTTTTAGACTGTCTTCTAGTTGCTCAACTATCTCATGTACCGGTTTTTTGGATTTGACTGAATAGCTAAATGACATTTTCAAAAATTTTTATGGCTGGTTCAACGAATTCATAAACTGTTGATTTTGTCTTAGATTCATCATCATATCCCTGTGCTGCATCATCAAATCCAACATTTCTTGCTGCAATTGAGGATCATTCATCATAGGACCAAGCATTGGTCCAACCATTCCCTGATCAATCATTGCCTGCATATGATATTGGTTCTGCATCATCATGTTTTGCATCATAGTCTTAGTTTGAGGGTTGTTCATCATCTGGTTCATCATGCTATTCATCATTTGTGGATTATGCATCATCATTCCCTGATTCATCATTGGCTCCATCATGCCTTGACCCATCATGTTTTGCCCCATCATAGAACCGCCCATTTGTCCTTTTTGACCCATCATCGGTCCTTTCACACCTTGATTCATCATATGATCTCCCATTGGTGTTTGGCTTGAAGGAAGTGGCATATTTCCCTGAATCATTCCCATCATCATGTTGTTGTTTCGAACAGACTGCATCATCTGAGGGTTTTGTTGCATCATCTCAATCATTTGTTGCCTCGACTGTGGATCGTTCATCATTGGCATCATCATATTTTGCAATACCTGTGGATCTTGCTTTAGTTGAGGCGAGACATCATACCAAAGATTTTGATTTTGTTGAATCATAGAATGAAGTTGCTGAGATAAGTTTGGATCTCGTACAACATGTCCCATAACTTCTTGCATCATGTTTGGTCTGTTGGTCATAATTGAAGAGTCCCACATGCCCCAACCCCTGTCTACTAACCTTAAGTATGCATTAGGAGATACACATGCTGGTGCGCCATTAGCTTTTTCGAGTAAAACTAGGCCCTCTTTACATGTAATTTGAGAGATATCATCAATGTTTTTCCATTGTTGCCTTGGTGACAATGGTTGATTTGAGGTTTGAGAAGATACAGTTGACAACATGCTTGTCATCATAATTAATGCAAAAAATGTAACACCTGCTATCCTTAATTTCATTGAATAGGATTTGCTTAGATCCAATATAACGATTTGATTAATTCTCACAATTGATTCTTAGATTACTCCAAGTTTTTAAAATAAAAAAGAAAAAAGTTACATGTCCATTCCTGGCATTCCACCCATTCCAGGCATCCCGCCTCCGGGTGAACCAGGTGATGAACCTGAGCTATTGGATTTTGATGCCGCAATAACATCATCGATTCGCAGAATCATGCAAACGGCCTCAGTAGCTGCATTGATTACTTGTTCTTTTACAGATAGTGGATCATAGATGTTTTCTTTTTCAAGGTCTGTTACTCGTGCATTGATCACGTCTATTCCAAATGATGCTTTTCCCTGTGTGCTCCTTGAACGAAGTTGGACTTGAGTATCCAAGGGATCCATTCCTGCATTTTCAGCAAGTGCCAAAGGCAACGCTTCTATCCCTTCTGAGAATCTTTGAGCTGCCAATTGTGGCCTGCCATCAAGGGAGTTTGACCATTCTCTTAGTTTGCCAGCTACATGAGATTCTGTAGCTCCGCCACCAACTACTACATATGGGTATTCTACCACATCTTTCACAGTCATTAGGGCATCATGTATTGATCTTTCAACCTCATCTACTACTCTCTGAGAGCCGCCTCTAGCAAGAATAGATACAGCCTTTGGATTCTTGCATCCTTCAATGAATACCCATTTGTCATCCTCAACTTGTCTTTCCTCAACAAGTTTGGCATACCCAAGGTCTGTCTCTGTTAACTCGTTGATGTTTGTTACAACTCTTGCACCAGTTGCCTTTGCAAGCTTTGTCATGTCACTTTCTTTGATTCTTCTGACTGCAATAATTCCTGACTTTGCAAGGTAGTATTGAGCCATGTCATCAATTCCTTTCTGACAGAGAACTACATTAGCACCAGATTTTGATACTTTGTCAACAAGATTCTTTAACATTTTGTTTTCTTCATCAATAAAGTTCTGCATCTGATCTGGGGAGCTTATGTTTATCTTTGCATCAAATTCTGTCTTTTCAATCTCTAGCGGAGAGTTTAGAAGTGCAATCCTTGCCTCTTCAATTTGCTTTGGCATCCCTCCGTGAACTATTTCTTTGTCAAGAATTATTCCGTTCACTAACTCTGTAGCATTGATTGTTTTTCCTCCTTTCTTTTCAACTTTGATGTTGTCAATGTCCACCTTGTAGTTTTCGCCTCGTTTTTCAGCAACTGCAAGCACTGCATCTACGATAATGTCAGCTATCTTGTCTGCATCAGATGATACCATCTTTGATGACATTGTAGTTGTTGCAATCTTTTTTAGGAATTTTTTGTCCTTTGGATCTATTTTGATTCCAATCTGTTTGAGAATCTCAATAGACTTTGTGGCAGCTCGCTTGAATCCATCAACTACAATTGTTGGATGAACGTTTTTTGCGATGAGCTCTTCTGCTCTTTCTAAAAGAGCCCCAGCCAAGACTACAGTTGATGTAGTACCATCACCGACTTCAGTGTCAGTTGCCTTGCTTGTTTCAACCATGATTTTTGCGGCAGGATGCTGAACGTCGATCTCCTTGAGAATTGTTGCACCATCATTTGTAATGGTAACATCTCCTAGTGAATCAACAAGCATCTTGTCCATTCCGCGTGGTCCAAGGCTTGTTCTTAGAATCTCTGAGATAAGCTTGGCAGCTTGGATGTTATTTTTTTGGGCATCATGACCCTTTGTTTCTTTTGTACCTTCTCTTAGAAGGATAACTTGTGGTTGTTGTGCCATTAAATCATCAAATCAACCTAGTAGAAAATCAGATATTTTAATGTTGTCATATTTATTACATTCAGTAAGATTAATAAGCTGAATTTATTATTATGTAAGGTTCATTACATCCATTTATCAAATCTCGCCATCACAATAGGCAGTCTGCAATTTTGTATAAACTGCTTTTGGCTCATAGAATCCTAAAGATTGATCAATTTGGTTGAAAGGAAATTAAACTAATAGGATAGAAACACGGATAATATCTAGTCTAATGTCAACTCAAAGATCAACTCTTCCAGCAAGACAGTTTATGACGCGCACTATTGTTTCAATAATGTCAGAGGCTACAGTAACGTATGCAGCGAACCTGATGAAAAAAAAGGGAATCAGTTCATTGATTGTAGGTCAAGAGGGAAAACCAGCAGGTATCATAACAGAAAGAGACATGGTAAGAAAAATTCTTGCTGAAGGAGAATCATCTGCAATCACGATAGCAGAAATAATGTCCACTCCCTTGTTGTATGTTAACAGTCATGATTCTATACTGGATGCAGCAGATCTTATGATTGAAAATGGCATTAGAAAGATTGCGGTAAAGGAAAATAACCGAGTGGTCGGAATTATTACTGCAACAGATCTTTTGCAACTCATTAGCGCCTTAACTGAATATGATTTAAGGAAAGTATACCAAAATTTCCTTGTTAAGATTTACGACCATGAATTAAGACCTGCAGAAATCATAGTAGTCTGAGCAATTAGTTTTATTGCTTTGTCACAAAATCAACAATGAATCAAACTCGATGGTTAATTTTGATGTAAATTAATGTATATAGTTATTTCCTAATTGCTCTTTGGTAGGCTCATCCATGGCAGTGCAAATGCCTGATACATTTTTGCATACTGATTGAACATCTCTTTTGTAAAACTCAGCCAGTATCTTTGCCAAGCCTCAGTCATTCCTTTTGCCAGTTCATCTTCTGCTGCATTGCGGGATTTTTCCCATGCATTAGTAAAAGACATTTCGTTATCTTCTGAAATCGTATCCTGACTACTAGTTTCTTGAGACATGCCAAGTTTTTCTGGAGTTATAACAACCTCAAATGCCTTCAAATACATCATAAATGGTGCATTCTGCATCTTTTGCATGCTCCTAAAAGCATTCATCCATATTTTTGGATATCCTAACCAAGCATCATCAGGTTTTATGATCTTGCCTTGATCTTCTTCTGCCATGTTTTTGCTGGTTTCTCACAATATAGATACCTTCTGCATATCGACCCACCTTTTAGAACAATCACAAGACATTTACCTTGAATTTAGCCAAACCCGTCCAAGTTGGTTCAAAAATACAGCTTTCTATATCTAGTTGACTCTTACATCAAAGAGTTTGAGTCCAAGGTAGTCAAAATAGCAGACAAGATCATAGAATTAGAAACAACGGCATTTTATGCAACAGGTGGCGGTCAGCCACATGACACAGGCAAACTAATCATAGACGGCGATCATTTTACAGTCGTTGATGTCCACAACGAAGGCGGAAAGATATTTCATCTGGTTGAAGGCGACACCTCAAATGTCAACAAGGGAGACAGAGTAAAGGGAAGAATTGATTGGGATAGAAGATACAAGTTTATGAGAATGCATACTGCATCCCACGTCATTTCTTCAGTTTTTAACGACAAACATGATGCCCTTATAACAGGGAATCAGATCGGACTTGAAAAAACAAGGTTTGATTTTTCACTTGAAGGATTTGATAGAGAAAAGATTCAAGAATGCGTAGATGAGGCAAACAAACTTATCAAAAAAAATGCAGAGGTCAAGGTTTACTTTTTAAAACGAGACGAGGCAATCAAAATTCCAAATATTGTAAAGCTAGCTGGCACCCTACCTCCAAACCTTGATACTCTACGGGTTGTAGATATAGAGGGAATTGATATTCAGGCAGACGGTGGAACACATGTCAAAAACACAAAAGAGATTGGGCAAATTGAGTTATTGAAGATGGAAAACAAGGGAAAATCAAACAGGCGTGTCTATTTCAAACTCAACCCAGACTAGTCTACGTCTTCTCTTAACTTCCATTTCTGTTCTTTGCTTGCACTTACAACTTGTTCAGGCGGTATGTCTGAGTGATTTTCCTTTATGTGCACTGTAAATTTTTCCAAGCTATCAAAGATCTCTTTGCAAACGGGACAGGTTTTTGTGAATCCTGCCATGGTTTTACTTCGTCAATTCATTATTTGAATTAACTTGTTAATTGAATTTCTATAAAAATTAGAATTAGCCTGGAAGATTTAATCCTCCAGATGTAGACTCTTCAGAGAGATTCTCTGCCTCTGAATCTAGTGTAGATTTGGCCGTTGGAAAGACCTCAATTTGTTTAAAGTCATCAATTGTTTCAGTTATGCCCTCTACGGTTTTATCAAAACTCGTACTTACCTGAGCAGCAGTACCATCTCTTACCTTTTTGACATTGTCCTTGACTGGCTGTGCCTCAGATGGTAGATTTACCTGCTCTATCAATCCCGGATAAAACAAGACACCGCCAGCTATCAGTACCGCCCCAATAATTGCCAACTTTATCATCATAGGACGTGCTCAAAAAGTATTCTTTTGAAACATCAGCTAAAAATTTTAATCAAGATTACTAGAATTTTATTTACCATACGGGTACAAGATAAATTATGTCTTAGGTCAAACCCCTTGTGAAGAAAGTAGCATTGCTTGGCTGTGGCGCTATTGGTACACAGATTGCCTTGGCAATAGACTCTAAAAAAATTCCAGCCATTCTAACCCATGTATATGATCAAGATAAAACCAAAAGCAAGGAACTAGTCTCAAAACTACATACAAAGCCAGAGGTTGTAGAGAACTCACATTTGTTATCTTCTAATCCTATCGATATCCTAGTAGAAGCAGCATCACAGCAAGCAGTCAAAGATGTAGCCCTAAGTGTATTACAGAATAGAAAAGATCTAATGATTATGAGCGTTGGCGCCTTACTTGATGAATCCGTATTAGAGGTATTATCTGATGCTTGCAACGAATTCAAAAAGACAATTTACTTGCCATCAGGTGCAATAGCAGGACTGGACGGAATAAAGTCTGTAAAGGAAGAGTTAGAATCTGTTTCTCTTGTCACGACAAAACATCCCCGCTCTCTAAAGGGCGCAAAATTTTTTGAAAACTCTGACATTGATCTTGATAACCTCAAAAGTGCAACTACAATATTTGAAGGCTCTGCAAAAGAGGCCGTCCAATTTTTTCCAGCAAACATCAATGTAGCAGCACTCCTTAGTTTGACAGGGCTTGGAAGCAAAAATACAACTGTGAAGATTGTTGCAGACCCAAACACCACAAAGAACACACACCAGATTCAAGCAAGTGGAAAGTTTGGCAAAATGTCATTTACAATAGATAACGTACCTGATCCTAACAACCCCAAGACAAGCAGACTTGCAACTCTTTCGGCAATACAAACTCTGAAAAAGTACTGCTCACACGACTTTCAGATCGGAAGTTGAAATGGCAAAATTTGCCAGAATAGCAAGAAATCACGAATTTTATAGATATTATCTCAGTCTTTAAATGGTCTTCAAAAGCAGTTGGTCTAGTAATGTTAGCACAACAACAGGTTTCTGATTTAAAAAGAGAAGTCAAGCGCTTGAAGGAACAAAAGGATGCAGTAATCCTAGCTCACAACTACCAAGTGCCAGAGGTTCAAGATGTTGCAGACTATATAGGAGACTCTCTTGGTCTTGCACGACAGGCAGGAAAAACAGACAACAAACGAATCCTTTTCTGTGGAGTTCATTTTATGGCAGAGACTGCCTCAATAATATCACCTGACAAAAAAGTGCTCATCCCTGATCTAGAGGCAGGTTGTTCTCTTTCTGATTCAATTACAGTAGAGCAGCTACGGGACTGGAAAAAAGAACACCCAAGGGCTGTTGCAGTAGGTTATGTAAACACTACTGCAGATATCAAAGCAGAGCTTGATTATTGCTGTACCTCATCTAATGCAGTTAATATAGTCAAGGCAATCCCAGAAGACAAAGAAATTCTGTTTTTGCCAGATATGTTTTTGGGATCTTATGTTTCAAAGATGACTGGCAGGAAAAACATGAAGATATGGGCAGGCGAATGTCACGTTCATGCGGGAATAAAACCAGAAGACGTTACATCAAAACTTGATTCCATGAAGAACTCTGAATTTGTAATACATCCAGAATGCAGCTGTACCACACCAATGCTTTATGATGTAGCATCTGGAAGTTATAATGGACGAAACGTATCAGTGCATTCTACCTCTGGCATGATGAAACATGTCAAAGAATCAAAAGCAAACAACTTTGTAGTTGCTACTGAAACTGGAATCTTGTACAGAATGAAAAAAGAAAATCCTGAGAAAAACTTTGTTCCTGCATCAAGTAAGGCAGAATGCCAATATATGAAAATGATTACTTTAGACAAAGTCTATGACTCTTTGGTAGAAGACAAGTATGAAGTTAAAGTACCAAAGCATATTGCAGACAAAGCAAGGCGTGCAATAGACCGCATGCTTGCAATAAACTAGCTCTATGTTTTTTTAGCAGCTGTCAATAGACTTTTTGTTGTTTGGCCTTTTCAAAAAAGAACCAAAAGATTCTCCAAAAAAGATCATTTCCCAAAAAAAGAAAGAACTCAAGAAGCTTGTAAAGGACAAACAATATCAAAAAGCCCTTAGAATTGGCAAGGAAATACTGATCAAGGTTCCCCATGAAGAAGACGTGTTATTTATTGTAGGAGGCATCTACTTTATGCAAAACAAGTACAAGACTGCAATTAGCTACTTGGAAAAGGCACTAGATATTGGCCAATACGACACAGAGGCTTTGCTCCTAAAGGCAAATTCACACTTTAAACTTGGAGAGAAAAGAAAAGCCCAAGACTGTTGTGTCAAAGTAAAAGAAGTTGATCCGAAAAACAAAGCCGTAGCTGAACTTCTAAAAAAGATTCAAGACTCTTAGCTTACTTCCAAGCTAAAATCAAGGCTTTTTACAGAATGTGTAAGTAACCCAAGTGATATTATGTCTACTCCACTCTTTGCATACTTTGCAATATTTTTTTCATTTATTCCACCAGACGCTTCAATCTTTATCTTTTTTCGAAGATCGGCAGTTTTTAATTTCTGAATTGTCTTTGCAATCTGCGATGGCAAAAAATTATCAAGCATTATTATTGTAGCTCCACTTTTAGCTGCAACAATTGCATCTTTTTGATTCTCTACTTCCACTTCCACTTTTCTTCCTCTTTTTTTTGCTTTTTTTACCAGCTCTGAAATAGAGCTACCCGATACAGCAATGTGGTTGTCTTTTATCATTATCATCTCATCAAGTCTCATTCTGTGTTTTTCTCCGCCACCTATCTTTACTGCCTCTTTGTCAAAAATTCTTAAACCAGGGGCAGTCTTTCGCGTAGCATACAGCTTTACATTATATTTTGAGATCTTTTTAGTGAGATTTTTCGTTAGAGTTGCAATCCCGCTCATTCTTGCAAGCAGGTTCAGTGCTGTTCTTTCACATGAAAGTATGTTTTTTGCATCACCAGAAATGGTCATGACTACTTGATTTGGAAATACCAAAGAACCATCCCTTTTCTTGATCGTGACCTTGGAGTTTTTTAATCCAAAAATTTTCTTTGTGTAATTTGTTCCTGCAACTATCCCTTTTTCTCTTGAGACTATTTTTGCAGTAATTTTTTTTCTTTGAAGGAGGCTACTTGTAATATCGCCTCTACCAATGTCTTCTTCTAAAAATTGCTTTAATAGTCCTGCTACATTGATTTTTTTCAAACAGTAAAATGGTTTGTCATAGTCATAAATGCTTTTTTTGAAAATATGAGGCTAATCTATGGAAGGTCAGAGTCCTCATCAAGGCAGTGTTTGTGAACCCATCTCCCGTCTGTGCCTTTTCCTATCTCCTTTCCTTGCTTTATGAGATCTCCGCAAGAGGGACACTTTGATGCAAACTTTGCTTTCATAAATTTTGATTCAAACGTACGGGATAAATGACCTTGTAATTACAAAGTATTAACCCATAGTCAATAATTAAAAATTAATTGTCTAGTAATTCTTTTGCACTCAATAAAACAGTCTCTTTTTGCCAACTGTTTCGTGGGTCTGCTCTGAAAATTTGTGTTGTTTTCATACTGCATATATTGCGTCGATCTTATTGATAAAGGACATCTATATAGACAACTGTTTTACAGATTTACAAAAATAGACTGTCAGGCATGACAAGTTTGAAAACCTGAGCAAATACTGGGATGCAAAATCAACAATTGAGTTTTAGAGTATGATTTTGTTTATTAAAGCAGCTCTATGTAACCTTGATTGCGTATTTTCCTTTCTCTGTTATGCCAAGAGTCTTTGCGATCTGTGAGTTTTTTGGCTCAACCACTAGAACCACACCATTCCAATCCGGAGTTAGATCCGAGGACTTGCACACAGGACAAACCTTACCTGTAGTAACAAACTTGCATTTTCTGCAAGCCATCTCTCTTGCCATGCTACTTCGCCTTCACTTCAGCTTTTTTTCCTTTTGAAGATGCTTTACCAGATTCTGATTTGTCAGAATCACTTCCTGATTTTTTAATCTCTTCTTTTATCCAATCATCAGCTCCCAAGAATGGTTGTCTGCATGTAATTCCAATTTTGCCCATTGCAGCACCTTTGCCAAGGGAAACTGCTGTGATTCTTGATCTAAGAGTAGAGCCAACTTTCAATGTTCTGCCACTTTGATTAGCAATTATCATGCCGGATTTTACATCACTTTTCAAATAATCATCCATAACTTGAGACAGATGCAGCAAAGCATCAGTTGGTCCAATTCTTACAAATGCTCCAAAGTCAGTAATGTCAACAATCTCGCCTTGAACTATTTCTTGAAGTTTAGGATAGTATGTAAGAGCGTCAAATTCAACTCTGTGAAAAGTCCCACCGTCGCCTGCAATCATCTTGCCCATATCATTTACTTTAGCATCCAAGATCATGATGATATAGCCTAGATCGGCATTGATCATGCTTTCGTATTTTTCCTTTAGTATGTTGATTGCTGCTTTTTTTAATGTGGTTCCGAACAAGCTAGGAGGTATCCTAACAACATCCACTAGTGTAGATATAGAAAACAACTTTGCTAAAATTGCTGGATTTCAATTTATGAATCTTTGGGTATTTTTATCCAGTTTGCTAGAAAAATTTTGAGGTTTTTCAAAAATATTATCAAATATTATTCTGGTCTGACCTATCTTTAAATAATGTGAGACGGGTTTTTTCAATAATGGTTGGTGTAGATCAAGTTTTAGAAAAATTAAGCACCGTCATTGACCCAGATTTGAACAAAGATATAGTTTCAATGGGCATGATCAAAGACCTAGAACTAAATGATGGTAATCTCAAATTTACTTTGGAATTAACCACTCCTGCCTGTCCATTTAATGCAGACATTGAGGAGGATGTAAGAAAGGTAATTGGCGAACTAGATGAAATCAAAAATTTTGACATGAACGTCACTGCAAAGGTTCAGGAAGGCAGATCACTTGATGATGATACAGGACTTACTACTGTCAAGAACATTATCGGCGTTGCAAGTGGCAAAGGAGGCGTAGGCAAGTCAACAGTTGCTTTGAACTTGGCTTTGGCACTATCAAAGACTGGAGCCAAGGTTGGGCTTCTAGATGCAGACATCTATGGTCCAAGCATACCATTGATGCTTGGTATGAAGGATGCGCATATGGAAGTACAGGACAACAAACTCCAACCAGCTGAATCTAACGGATTAAAGGTTGTATCATTTGGATTTTTTGCAGAACAAGAACACCAAGCAGCAATTTACAGAGGTCCAATTATTTCAGGAATTTTAAAACAATTCCTAGTTGATACAAACTGGTCTGAGGTAGATTACCTAATTGTAGACTTGCCCCCTGGAACAGGAGACATACCATTAACTTTAGCACAAACAATTCCAATTACAGGAATTGTAGTTGTAACAACACCACAAGATGTAGCTAGCAATGTGGCAGTAAAAGCAATTGGAATGTTCAACAAACTAAACGTTCCATTAATTGGAGTCGTCGAGAACATGAGCAACTTTATCTGTCCAAACTGTAACGAAAAACACTACATATTTGGTCAGGGCGGAGCAGAAAAGATTGCAGGAAAGTTTGAAATTCCTTTCTTGGGAGAGATTCCTCTAAACTCTGGAATTATGGAAGGCTCAGATCTTGGAAAACCAATAATGTTAACAAGACCTGATTCTCCAAGTGCAGAAGCGTTTAGTGTCTCAGCTAAAAATATCGCAGCTCAGTGCAGTATTCTTGCTTCCAAGTTACGAGAAGAGATGGAAGCAGAAGAACAAGAATCTTCTGAAAGCAAGAGTGAAGCTGCTCCCAACCCAGCCGAAGCTGGAGAGGCACTAGGTTCTGCTAGTGCCAGTACACAATCTTCTAACTGACGATTTCTGTGAAGCTGCCAGAAAATTTACGGGATCAATTCAAAACGCCTTTAGGTAAATTAATTCCAAATAGCAGAGTAACAAAAGAGGCCATTCTAGAAAGCATCCCAACGGATTCATTTGTAATTACAGTCGGAGATGCTACAACTGAAAAGATGATGGGTTTTGGGATGATTCCCTCACTACAAATCATTGATAATCAAGAAAAACGAAACCAGAGAAACCCATTATCTGGTGAGGGCATAAAAACAAACCTAGAATGTAACAATCCCGCAGCACAGATCACTCAGGAAAGCATAGATGCCATCCAAAAGGCACTAGGATCAGAACCGCCAGTACGCATAACAGTCACTGGGGAAGAAGATCTGCTTGTCATACCTGTCTGCGTTCACGCACCACTTGACTCTATTGTCATGTATGGGCAACCAAATGAAGGCCTGGTCATAGCAAAGATTGATTCGGAGATTAGAAATAAATCAAAATATCTACTTGACTTGATGGAATAAGGGGTATGATGAGACGGTGGCTGTATGATCAGTGATTACACAACATTAATTCTGACCCTATTAATTCAATTTGCAAGGAATCAAAATAAACAAAATTTGATGCAACAATTGACACCAGAAGATATAGCCATTTTCTTGAAAATGGTTTTGTGAAACTAGACCCAGATCTGAGACTTAAAATTTTAGAAAAAGTTGGAATTTATTCAAATAGATTCTCAATACAAGAACCCCGAGTTCTTCTTAGCACCAAAGAAGTTCTTGAAATGCCAAAAGAAATGACTGAGGGAAGGAGGACCTCGGCATACAAATACTTTGGAGTCTCATATCTTCTCAATAATTTGATCTTCATCAATGTAAGAAAAATTCCAGATGAGAAGACACTTGAAAATACAATTGTTCACGAATTAATTCATATGCGCTTTCCTTACCTCAGCCACGGAAAGCGTTTCAACAAGCTAGTAAGACAAGGATTACGCGGCAAAATATTTCCTCCATATCGAAAAAGAAAAAAATTCTAAAAACCACCGTCAATGATTTATATTTCCGGCGGAGCGGCATGCAAATGTAAAATGGCAGTTGAAGAACTACTACCCATCGGGGCTGGTATAGCGTCTTTTGCTGTCGCCGGAATTTATGCTGCTTGGGTAACCAAGCAAAAAACAGGAACAAAAGAGATGACAGATATCTCTGAATCTGTCAGAGTTGGAGCGTCTGCCTTTTTGAGGCGTGAGATGAAAATTATCATCCCAATAGCTATTGGTCTTACTGTCATAATCGGTTATTTTATTGGATTTTCAAATGGCATGGCTTTTGCGGTAGGTGCAGCATTATCCGCTGTTGCCGGTTTGATCTCTTTGAAAATTACAGTCAAGGCAGCAGTGCGTGCAGCTCAATCAACCAACAGCGGGCTTGGAAAGACTTTTGCTTTGGCATTTAGGGGGGGTGCTACTGTAGGTCTTGCCGTCCCTGCCATGGCGCTTATTGCAATTACTGTTCTTTATCTGATCTTTCGTGACCCCATAACTATTGCAGGTGTGGGGATTGGAGCAAGTCTTATCGCTCTTTTCATAAGAATTGGAGGAGGGATTTTCACAAAGGCTGCAGACATGGGTGCAGATCTAGTTGGCAAGGTAGAGGCAAACATACCCGAAGATGATCCTAGAAATCCAGCCACAATTGCAGATAACGTAGGTGATAATGTAGGCGATGCAGCAGGAATGGGCTCTGATGTATACGAGTCTTACATTGTTACTATGCTTGCATCCATTCTAATTGCTGCGTTAATTGGTGCCCCAGAAAACATACTTTATCCTATTCTAGTAGGGGCAGCTGGAATGATTGCATCAATTATAGGAACGGCCACGATAGGTTCTAGAAATGTTACAGATGTAATGAAACCACTCAACCTCTCCTTTTATGTTTCAGCAGGGATTGCAATAGGGCTCAACTTTGTTTTTACTTACATGTTCTTGGGCCAAACAACTACAGCTTATGCTTTATTTGCAACAACAATTGTAGGTGTTGCTTTAGTTCCAGTAATCCAAAAAATTACAGACCATTATACTAACTACAAATTCAAACCTGTCAAAGATATTGCCGACTCTGCAAAGTGGGGCTATGCATCACTTACCCTGATGGGAATAATCAAAGGAATGCAGTCTACTGGACCATTCATGATAGCTTTAGTAGCTGCAATAATTCTCTCATTTGCCATATCTTCAGCTGCTGCCCCAGATCCCTCTCAAGCACTACTGTATGGCATCTTTGGAACCTCCCTTACTGCTATGGCAATGCTTAGCTTGGCAGGAATAGTTCTAAGTATTGATGCCTTTGGACCAATAGCCGACAATGCAGGAGGTATTGTAGAGATGACAGGCATGGGAGAAGAAAACCGCAAAGTAACAGATGAGATTGATGCAGTAGGAAACACAACAAAAGCAGTAACCAAAGGTTTTGCAATAGCTAGCGCCGGTCTAGCTGCCCTAGCAATGATACAGGCATTCCAATTTGAGGCAGCAGAGTATTTCCACATGGTTTTTGATTATAGTCTTACAAACCCTGCAGTTATTGTTGGCCTGCTAGTTGGTGGATTGATTCCATTTATCATTACAGGTCAGCTCATAAACGGAGTTTCAAGAGCTGCATCAAAGATGGTCGATGAGGTAAGAAGACAATTCAAAGCGGATCCAGAGATTCTAACGGGCAAGTCAAAACCAGACTATGCAAAATGTGTCGATATTGCAACTGTAGCTTCAATCAAGGAGCTTTGGAAGTCAGCTAGTGTCGCAATTGTATCACCCATTATTCTTGGAATTATGCTTGGCCCAACAGCAGTTGCAGGTCTTCTTATGGGAGCTGTAGTGACGGGAATATTTCTTGCATATCATCTTGCAAATACTGGCGGTGCATGGGACAATGCAAAGAAACTCGTTGAAATGCAGGGTAACAAAGGAAGTGAGGAACACAAAGTAGCCGTAGTCGGAGATATAATCGGAGATCCCTACAAGGATACTGCAGGACCTGCCTTGAACACAGTCATAAAATTGCTAAACACTGTTGCAATAGTATTTGTATCAGCGTTTGTTACTATTCTAGCTCTCTAGTTTCAGGATTTTTTGTCATCAATCATCAGTGTCATGTCAAGCTCGTCAATCTGGGCTTTTATTGCCCTCGTAAGAGTCTCGTTGTGCTCTGGACAGAACTTGAAATAATCATCTACTGTTTGAAAACACCCACAAATCCACCTTGTCTTCTTGTCTCCTTCTACTGTAAGCCTAGAATATGGATGACTCTCCATGAGATTAACAAAACAGTTGAATCTAAAAAATGTAATTGAATAAAAAAATGCCTAGGGGCACCCTTCCATCTTTTGTATAAAGAAGCCATCGTTCTCTATTGCTTCGGCTACTGGCTCAGGTGCTCCTTGAGAATGGCAAAACTGGCATTCTTCTGTTGATACTTTTGCATCTTGTTCGCCAATCTCTGTTAACCATTTTTTGGCATACTCTATTGCCTTGTCATGGTCTTTTTCTTTTGTGATCACATCAAAGTGCATTGTGTGACCATCCTTTGCCTTGACATACGTGTCGTATACATGGATTTCCATACTACTGGTATGAGAAAGGGATATTTAATTCAAAGAACTTTTTCTATACTTGTGAACCAAGCCATTCAAGTAGAGATACCTGGCATTGAACCTATAAGTTTAGAATTAAATGATAAATATTCCCCCAAGACGGTAAAAAAAATAATAGATAGCCTCCCCTTTACTGTATCTCTGAACTTATGGGGAGAAGAGATCTATACTGATGAGACCCCAATTGAGGTAGAAGAAGAAAATTCAAAAGAGATTGTTGAATTGTATGATGTAGCTTATTGGCCAACAGGTAAGGCCATCTGTCTTTTTTATGGACCAACCCCAATCGGAAAAAAAGGAGAGATCAAACCATATTCGGCAGTCAACATCATAGGCAAAATTGCAAAACCAGACAAAAATATTCTAAGCAAACTTGCTGGAAAGAAGGCTACCTTTAAGAAATCAAGTTGAGTCTATTCGTATTTCCACTAGATCTTTGTCAAGAAAAAATGCTTTGAACTCTTTGCTTGTTCCTGAAAAGATAACCCATATCACCGGATTTGTGTACATGAACTCTTTGTCGGTTTCAGAAGGATATGCATCTGAGTTTGGATGTGAGTGAAACACACCCACAACTTCGAGTTTCTGGTTTTCTGCTGTTTGGTATGCTTTGATTAGCTCCTCATTTGATATTGTAAAATTGACAGGAGATTTTTCTATATTCTCTGCTAAAAAAATCTCCTTTACTAAAACCTTGTTTTCTCGTTCATGTCCAAAAAGCAAGGCACATGATTCATTTGGTTCATAGTTTGCAGCGTGTTTTTTGAGAATTTGTTTTTGAGAATCGTTGAAAATTATTTCTTTTTGCAACTTATTCAACAATCACATTGCCAGTCATCCAAGGATGAACTATACAGTAATAATCAAAAGTTCCTGTCTCATCAAATGTATATTCAAATGTCTCTCCTGCTGCAACCATACCTGAATCAAATACTTCAGATGGCCCCTCACTTGGCACACCCGAAGTTACAGTGTGTATTGCATCATCGTCATTTGACCACACAACTGTTGTTCCGGCTTGTACTGTTAATGAATCAGGATCATAATAGATTTGGTCTTGATTTTGAATTCCTGCCCCCTGAGGAATTGAAACTTTTGCAACTGTTGATCCTTGGCCATCATCACTAGATCCTTTTCCTTCAACAACAAGAGTGGATTCCATCCATGGATGAACTATACACATGTACAGATACTCTCCAGCATCTAACTCACCAGTATTCAAAACAAAAGAGGCTCCAGCATCCATCAAGCCTGAATCAAATGTTTCACCAAAGTCCTCAGAGCTTGTAACAGTGTGTTGAACTGCATCTTCATTTATCCATTCTACTACCTGCCCCTTAGATACTGTTGCCACATCCGGATCATAGTCTGGATTTCCCTGCTCTGCAGAGCCCTCCAATATTGAAACTGTCAGGTCTGCTTCTTGGGCTTGTGGCTCCTCTGTTGGAGCCTCACTTGGTACTTCAGATGGTACTTGCTCTTCAGATGGTGGCTCTTCCTCTGCAAGAAGGTATGGGTCAGGTCCAATCATACCAAAGACGATAAATGTTATAATACCTGCACTTGCCGCTAGCCCAAAGATAGTTCCAATCGGTTTTAGGTACTTTGGCATCTTCATTGCAACATATGCCATTACAACTGCAGGTGTTGCTATTATCAGCAAAATGCCAGCGAATATAGGAGTGGTTGAAATTGTGTTAATTGTAAAAGAGTATGCTCCAAATGAGAGTACAATAGATAGAACAACCAAAGTTGTCGCCTTTGCTCTGTTGCTTGTTGAAATACCTCCCTCTAAGATACCAGCTGATAAAAAGATCAGACCTATCATCATTGTAAGACCTGTCAATGCATGCATTCCATCAATGAATGTATGAGCTAGCCCAGAATACGATATTACGACCCCAGCTAAACCAATTGCTGTAAGACCCATCCCCGGCATCATGAGGTCCCAATTACTCATTTAGGCTACGTCATTGAGGTGCTGTACTTATTCGTTTTGAAATTACGCCTAACCAAAGTCGAATAGATTAAATGGCTAAATCTTGGCAATGAAAAAGGTTGGGATTAAAAGAATTATTGGAAATCTCCAAACCAAGAATTGTTGTATTATTAGTTATAACAGCTGTTGCATCAATGTATGCAGGTAGCAAGCTAGGTCAGGGCGCTTTTGATCTTGAACCGATATCATACTTGCACATAATAGTTGCAGGAGCACTAGCTTCTGCTGGATCAAGTGCACTAAACCACTACTATGACAAAGACATTGATCCATTGATGAAAAGAACCAGTACTCGTCCAATCCCCTCTGGTAGATTAAAGGCAAGTCATGCATTTGCATACGGACTAGTAGTTAGTTGTGCATCTGTGATTTATGCATATTTTGCATTAAACCCCATGTCGACATTTTTCATTGCACTAGGCATATTCTTCTATGTGGTAGTGTATACCATTTGGCTCAAGAGGCTTAACACAACAAATATTGTAATCGGCGGATTTGCAGGAAGCGCTGCATCAATGGCAGGCTGGTCAGCAGCTACAGGCTCAATTGATATCTTGGGATTCTTGATTGGGTTTTTGGTTTTCGTGTGGACTCCATCTCATTTTTGGTGCCTTGCAATGAAGATAAAAGACGATTACCAAGATGCCAAAGTCCCAATGCTACCAGTGGTTATCGGAATGGAAAGAACCTCAAAGTACATCTTGGCAAATACCATTGTTCTTTTGCCGTATTCGCTAATGTTGTATGCGTTTGGGATGGGTCTTGTATATACTGTTATTGCAGCCGTAGCTGGTGGTTTGATGTTGGCATATCACTACAAGTTAACAAAGAATCCAACTTCTGACTTTGCATGGAAGGCTTACAAAGTAACAGCCCCATACCTTACAATAATCTTCTTAGCAGTAGCACTAGATGCTGCATTTCATGTAAGATTGTAAATTAATTTTCTGTTCCAGGAAAGCTTGCCTCATATTCTTTTTCAAGCATTTCCTTGTTTTGAACTTCGATTTCGTCTATATCATCTTCTTTTGTTACAACTTCAATTCTTCTAGTATCTTTTGTAACCCAGGCAACCTTGATCAGACCCATTATCTCAAGGTCCAACAAAATCTTGTTGAATCTGTCTTCGGCTATTACAAAACCGTCTTTTTTCAGACTCTTGTAAAGTTCAGAGTCTGTGAGGTGTCCTGCCTCATGTATCTTGTCAAATACTGTATTTTTCAATGGAAATGTCATTTTTATCCGTAAAAGGTCCTGTCTATAGTCTTGGGTACTACATTAGATATACTTTCCTTAACAGAGTTGTACCATTGGTCTACTTCCTTGGTTATGGATGGGCGTATCTTCTTTAGGGCAGATGCAAAATCAGAACTTCCTATCTTGTAGGAATCATTGCGCATTGCTTGAATTGCAGCTTCTCTGCAAAGCGAGGCAAGATCCGATCCTGTATAGTTTTGTGTTGCAACAGCTATCTCTTGCAGTTTAACGTCATTTGTAAGAGGCATCTTTTTTGTCAAGATCTTGATTATCTCCAGTCTGCCCTTTTCATCAGGAGGTGGTACGTAGAGCAAGAGATCTAACCTTCCTGTTCGAAGTATAGAACTATCTAACAAGTCAGGTCTGTTTGTAATTCCAATTACTGCAACCCTTGAAGTAACAGCATCTTCCATCTCCGTTAGTAGCTGACTAAGAATTGTCTCCCCCACTCCTCCTTCATCACCGGACTTGAACCTGGCAAGAGAATCCATCTCATCGAAAATTATGACACATGGAGATGACGCTTTTGCTTTTCTAAAGATTTCCCTTACTGCCTTTTCTGATTCTCCAACCCATTTAGAAAGGATTTCAGGACCTCTAACTAGAATCATGTTTGCTCCACTCTCAGTTGCCAGAGCACGAGCAAGCAATGTCTTTCCGCATCCCGGAGGTCCATAAATAAGAGCTCCCTTTGCAGGTCTGATCCCCATCGAAGTAAATTTGGTTGGATCTTTCATTGCAGTTATTACGTTATCATTTAATGCCGCTTTGACATCCTCTAGTCCACCTACGTCTTTCCACCAGATTTTTGGACGTTCAACATAAAATTCCCTCATAGCAGTTGGAACAACTTCGTGCATTGCATCGTAAAAGTCGACAAGTTTTATCTCCATTGATTGGAGAACAACAGATGGTATTTTTTCAGTCTCAAGGTCAATTTCTGGAAGATATCTTCTGATTGCTTTTAATGCGGCTTCTCTACACAATGACTTGATGTCTGCCCCAGTATATCCGTGTAGTTCAGATGCAAGATCTCTCAGCTTGATCCCTTTTGCAAGTGGCATACCTCTTGTGTGGATCTGAAGAATCTCCAGTCTGCCATCCTCATTTGGAACAGATACTTCAACCTCTCTGTCAAACCTACCTGGTCGTCTTAGGGCAGGATCCACACTGTCAGGTCTGTTTGTTGCGCCAAGAACAATCACGTTTCCTCTTTCTGTTAAACCATCCATTAATGCAAGGAGTTGGGCAACTACCCTCTTTTCAACATCTCCATAAGCCTCCTCTCGTTTTGGCGCAATAGCATCAATTTCATCAATGAATATTATGCTAGGCGAGTTATCCTTTGCTTCTTTGAATATATCTCGTAATCTAGCTTCAGTCTCTCCATAGTACTTGTTCATTATCTCAGGACCATTAATTGAATACATGTTAGCTTCAGATTCGCTTGCCAAAACTTTTGCAATCAATGTCTTGCCACATCCTGGTGGCCCATAAAGTAAAATTCCACTGTGCGCCTCAACGCCCAATCTATTGAAAACCTCTGGGTGTCGAAGTGGAAGCTCCACAATCTCTCTCATAGCCTTAATCTCGTTGCCCAATCCACCAACTTCTTCGTAGGTAACGCGCACTCTTCGTTCCACGGCAGTCTCAGTTAGGATTGTAAGGTTTGTGGACCTGTCAATTTTGACAACCCGCTTTGGAGATATCTTGTTTATCTTAAAGTCCATAGAGTTTCCAAGAATCATTACAGAGATTTCATCTCCCTCAGAAAGAGGCAGACCTTTCAATCTGTTTTTTACAAAATCTGTAAACTCTTTATCCACTGTAACTGTATCATTGACTGGCATTAGAACAACTGATTTTGCAACCTTGGTGCTGCTTCTTGCAATCTTGACAAAGTCGTTTAATGCAGCCCCCACGTTCTTTCTTGTCTGACCATCAATTCGGATCACATCTGGAAATTTTTCATCTTCGTCAGCGGGCCAAACCACAGCACAACTTGTCCTTGCACCTGTAATCTCCACCACATCGCCTGGCGTAACTTTGAGATAATCCATTGCGTCGGGTCCAATTCGAGCTCTCTTTTTGCCTACGTCTCTCTGTTTTGCTTCCCCAACTTTCATTTCCAAAGGCTCGTCTTTGCGCGCCATTAAATCACCTAATTCATATCCACAGACATTCTGCTCTGACTCAAGACCTCAAGCTCACTCACGCCCTCAGTAGATCTGATGGTCTCTTCCAATGAATCCATCTGTCCTTCTTTATCCTCAAGAATAAACTCTGCTTTGATAAAGTAAAGACCAAAGGCCAGTGGTTCTTTCTTGTAGTTTCTTAATTGGATTCCTTCTGACAATTTACTTTTTATGGACTCTGCAAGCTTATCCAAATCTACTTCTATTTCTGTTGGCAGAATTTTGACTAGCAGTAATAGCTGTGTCATGTTTAAGGACCTTCGAATTCACATGAGCGACATTTAAAGTCTCTAACTGATTCACGGCAACTTTGGCATCTCCATATCAATGCCTCGCCACATTCTGGACAATCAAATTTTACACACTTGTCATTTGGCATGATGTGTCTATGGCAGCAACTACACTTTGGTAGCTCTATTGCAGAAGACATTGAATTCGAATCTCGCCAGACCGCATTTATACCTTCCCTACAAATTTTTCCAAATATTAGGTCAGTAGTTTTTTCAATCCCGAGCCAAGAAGCAGCTGGGCAGTCTTGACCGATCTTTTCACACCCAAAAGCTTTACAATAGATGTGGTGTGAAAGTCAAAATCATCATTACTTGACACATCTTGGATAATCTCAGGAGTAATTTCAGCAAAGAGTTTGTTTATGGTATCGTTGTCTATTTTTTCTAAAATTTTTCTTGCAAATATTTGTCTCTCAAATTCTTTGCCAAATATTTTAACCCATTCTTCTTGGTAAGTCTTTAGATCATCTTTTTTGCCAGTCTTCAAATATTTTGCAATAGCTCTTCCTGCAAGAATTCCTCCCATTCCACATGAGTAAATACCTCCAGCAGTAGTGGGTTTTGATTGTCCAGCTGCATCACCAACTGTAACCACGTTATCTGAGACAAACTCTTTGATTGTACCATCTATCCAAATTGGGGCAAAAATTTTTCTAATTATAGAATAGTTTCCTTTTCCTTCAATAAACTTCTCCAAAGCATTAGCTGCGTTGATTCCCTTTCCTGCAACACCCGCCTTTCCTCTTCCATCATGGGTTGGAATTATCCATGCAAAAAATCCAGGATATTTTTCTTGATCAAGGTTTACCTCGATTTTGCCTTTCTTTATCCAATCAGCTAGTATCTCGTATTGGGCAGATTGTAGTAAACCCTCCTTTTTTTTGTTTATCAAGGATGAAATTCCCCTTGCATCTACCACCAGCTTGCAGCATATCTCACCCTTGTTTGTCTTTACTCCATCTTTTGTAACTTGTTGTAATGAAGTTCTAACCAGTATTTTAGCTCCGTTTTTTTGCACTTGATATGCCAGCTGCTTGTCAAACTCTCGTCGATTGATTTCAGCAACCTTTTGTTTGCTTGAATTAATAGTAAAACTATTCCCGTTTGGAGCAATTATTTTTGCTTCTTCAATCATGTGTTCAAAAATCCTACAACTTGGAACAACCCCCAGCTTCTCTAAAGCTGTCAAGCTGACCAGACCACCACAGTGTTCAGGCGTTCCAACCTCATAGTCTTCTTCGATTACAACTACACTGCATCCTTGTTTTGCCATTTCCCTAGCACACAAAAGGCCTGAAACACTAGCTCCTGCAACTACTACATCACACTTCACGAATCCATCTGGAAAGCTCAATTATTTATTTCATTTAGAAAATCAGAAGATTCGGAGTTAGTTTCCTAACCCTATCTTCCTCATGCCTCACACGAAGGATGTAATAATTTTTTGGCAAATTATCACAAAAATAAACTTTTTGTGTAGAGCAAGATAATAAATTATTCGAAGTATTTACATCCCTGCGGTCCTTAGCATAACTATGGGAAACCATATTGTTTATCGAACCATTGTCAGATCAGTTAAGAATGGAAAACTAAAGGAGCCTTTTTCTGCAAATGATGTAATGAAAGCCTGCCCAAAACTGAAACCTAGCACATGCATGACTATTTTAAACAAACACAGAAAGTCAAATCCAAGCAAAACTAGCGAGCTTTTTGTACGTGTGTCTCCAGGCAAGTTCAAACTTATCAGACCAATTAAGTATGGGTTATGATATAACTTGGAGATTCATTTTTTTCTAAAACTACAAAAGTTTATCATCATGACAATAAAATTTGCAGTTGATGGCATCAGTGAAACAAGTAATTGTGGTAAGAAATGACTTGAAGATGGGTAAAGGAAAGATTGCAGCGCAGGTAGGGCATGCATGTGTTCTTGGTGCAGAACATGTTAGAAAATCCAAACCAGAATGGTTTGAAAAATGGTGGAGTGGTCAAGAAAAAGTAGTAGTCAAAGTAGATGGTCTCTCTGACCTAGAGAAGGTAAAAAAAGACGCTATCGAACTTGGGATTCCTTGGTCTGAGGTCACCGATGCCGGTCATACACAGATAGCGCCAGGTACCCTAACCTGCATCTCCATCGGACCTGCACCAGAAGATCTAGTTGATAAAATTACTGGTGATCTAAAACTATTGTGATTTCTAGAAGAGATATAACAAGGCTTTTTGAATTTTTGTTGTGAAAAAACAAACCAAAGGAATCATTTTTACTATAATTTTTGGAGGGGGATTGTTATTTTGGGCAACAGCGGCATCATTGCCTAACATAGCTCCACCAGAATCAGATGAGCAAGTCACAACAACTGGAACCCCAGCTGACAACTTTCCAGATTCTCAACGAGATCAGTTTTGTGGAATAGGTAGTGCAAAGTCTAATCAGTTTGTAAAAGAGTACAAGATCCCGACGCCGTGCACACAACCCCTTGCAATAACGACTGATGCCTTTGGGAAGGTTTGGTTTGCCCAAGTAAACACAGGAAATGTAGCAAAATTTGATCCAAGCAGTGATACCTTTACTGAATATGATAACCCTTTCTGGCCTGACAAGGGTCGTTCCATGATGTGGGGTATTGACTACTCAGCTGATGGCTCTCTGTGGTTTACAGATGAATCCTTTGACACAATATGGAAGTTCATGTCACAAGAAGAAAGGTATCAACCATTGCAGTTTCCAGCAAGAAACGACTCCTTACCTCAAAAGTTGTTAGTTGATGGTTCAAGAATCATAGTAAATGATTTTACTGGAAACAAACTTGTAATCTTTGATCCAACTCAATCAGAAGAGGAATTATCGTACCTTAGCATCCCATCTCCAGTAGAGGGTTCTGTTACAGGAGGATTCGCAGTAGATGATGAGAACAACATTTGGTATACAAACTGGATATTTAGAGAGGGTGGAGTATTGGTAAAGTTTGAACAAGAAGAATACTCACAAGTTGTTGCAAAATCATCTAACGAAACACCGGCAATCAATGAATTCCTGAATGTCTTCAAGCTTCCCGAAAGTCTTGAAACCCCAAATGGAGTCGTTGTAGACAGTAATGGAAAAATTTGGCTTGCAGGAACATCAAGTTCATTTATCTTTGGATTTGATCCTAAAACAGAAACCTATACAGAATATATCACATCTGATCCACATCCACTTGCCTTTGGCAATTCTTCTGGAGTGATAAAAGCCCCAATTAGTAGACCATACTGGATAGACATAACTGATGATCAGAGACTTGTTTTCAACGAACAGACAGCAAATAGAATTGGAGTACTTGACATACAAGAGGAACAATTAGTAGAATACATGATTCCCTCAAGGAATCCTAATTGGGCAGATTGTGAGGGAAAAGAAGACTGTGGACTGGCCCAAGTTTTTGACTTTACAATCTCTGGAGACAAGATTTGGTTCACAGAATGGGCACAAAACAACATTGGTGTGATTGATACCACAGTACCACTACCATTCTCAATAGAACCATCCAAGAAAGAAGTTACAATCTCTCCTGGTCAAACAATCTCACTGACTGTGCGCGCAACATCAACCATACAAGAGACTCTTGATATTATCTCAAACCCCAAACAAAATAGTCCAGTTACGATCACAGCAGACAAAGATTCTATTGATGCAAACGGCTCCTTTGAGTTTCCAATAACAATTCATGCAAGTCAGAATGCCNNCAGGATGCCCCAGCTGGTGCGTATAAAGGTCTTGCAGGATTACAAAATCCCGACATTACTATCTCAAGATACATTACAATTAATGTCAAACCGTGATACCAAAAATAGACTCACAGATTGGAATTCTAGTCTACACAACAACCTATCCTGGCTGTGGCGGTATAATCAGAATCAAACACGATGATTTTGAGGTATCCGAGTTACTGTCATCAACGGCAGAATCTCAGATCAAAAGTACAGGAAATTATTCTGTATTCAAATTAAAGAAAGAAGGAATAGATACAAACCACGCACTATCGGATCTGTTCCGTAGAAAACACATTAGGTTAAAGGCCTTAGGATTAAAGGATTCATTTGCAGTAACCCAACAATATGTCTGCTCAAACAACAAATCAACAAACATTGAAAAATTTGAGTCAAAAAAGTATTCTATTCAAAGAATTGGTTATACAAAAAAACCACTCTCAAAAAAAGATATGGTGGGCAACAGATTCAAAATAAAACTATATGATACCAGTAAAGATTTTGCGGATTTTGATGAATACAACAAGGTTCTAAACTTTTATGGATACCAAAGGTTTGGATCAAAAAGACCAGTCACACACCTGGTTGGCAAAGCAATAGTTCAACGTAATTTTGAAAAGGCAGTAAGTCTAATTCTTTCATTTACATCTGAATACGACTCAAAAGAGAACACAGATCTTAGAAAAAAGCTATCTGATCCCTCTAACTTTGAAAAGCTTGTTGGTCAGCTCCCACCTCAAATGGATGTTGAACGAATAGTCATGAATGAGATGATTGAGTCAAATGATCCAAAACGTGCAATCAGAGCAGTTCCATTACAACTTCGAAGATTTTTTGTTCAAGCCTATCAATCGTACATTTTTAATTTGACTGCAAGCAAAGCCTTTGAATCAGGCGAGGAGTTGTTTGAGCCACAAGACAACGATGTATGTTATGATGACAAAGGCATCCTTGGAAAATTTATTCTAGGTGCTAACCAAAGACTTGCAATACCAACTGTAGGACATTCATATTACAAAAAAACAAGGTTTGACTATTATGTATCAAAAACCCTAAACGAAGAAGAAGTAACCAATAGGGACTTTTTTATCAAGGAGGTTCAAGAGGCGAGTGTCGAGGGTGGTTTTAGGAATGCTTCTTTGTCATGTTCTGGTTTTAAAGCATATGAGAACATCTTGGAATTTAACCTAACAAGAGGTTCTTTTGCTACAATTCTTTTGCGTGAGATAATGAAACCAAAGGATCCAATAGCTGCTGGATTTTGATCTCTTACGATTTATTAGAAGTTTTAAAGGAATAGGCTGTGATGTTTGAAGACTTTTTGACAGTAACGTATGCCCCAGAGTATCCAGAAAATTTTGACTGGATAAATACAGACAAACCGCTAACCACTTCAAAACTAAAAGGTCATGTGATTGTACTTGATTTTTGGACTTATTGTTGCATAAACTGCATGCATACACTTCCTGTCATCGAGGAGCTAGAAGAAAAATACAAAGACAAACCAGTTGTTTTTATTGGCGTACACTCTGGAAAATTTCCCTCTGAGCAAGAAACAAAAAATATCGAGCAAGCAGTTGCAAGATACGAGATCAAGCACCCCGTTATTGTTGATCAAAAGATGAAGATCTGGAATACGTATGGCGTAAGAGGTTGGCCCACAATAATTGTGATTGATCCAACTGGCAAGATAGTCTACAAACAGTCAGGAGAGGGACAAAAGAATTCAGTTGATGATACAATTCAAGTACTTTTGGAGAATCATTCTAAAAAAGGAACATTAACCAAGGAACAAACCACGATAAAAAATACAAAAAAACCTATCACATCCACGTTATCCTTTCCAGGAAAGATTGCAATATCTGGGGATGGAAAAATTGCAATAAGTGATTCAAACCACAACAGGATCATAATCACGGACATGAACGGAAAGATGCTCTACAAGATTGGAAACGGATCAAAAGGGTTTGCAGATGGGACATTTGATGAAGCACAGTTTTTCAGACCGCAAGGAGTGACATGGCATGGTGCTAACTTGTTTGTTGCAGACACTGAAAATCATTCCTTACGGTTTGTCGATCTTGACAAAGGAATAGTTACAACTGCTGCAGGTACAGGCAATCAGGGACCGTGGATCTCTTTTGGTGGCAAGGGACAAGATGTCTCTTTAACATCACCATGGGACGTTTGTGCAAAAAATAAGACTGTATACATTGCAATGGCTGGAAATCACCAGATTTGGAGATATGATATCAGGTCAGGAAATGTTGCGCCCTTTGCTGGAACCGGACAGGAGGGAATTATTGATGGCAAGACAAACGAGGCTCAGCTTGCACAGCCAAGTGGTTTATCCATTGATGGCAATACTCTCTATCTTGCAGACTCTGAGGTATCATCAGTAAGAAAGATCAACCTTGAAACTAATGAGCTGACTACGATTGTGGGACTCGGTCTATTTGAGTTTGGACACAAAGATGGAAACAATGAGGGAGCACTATTTCAGCATCCCTTGGGACTTTGTGTGGCAGGAAAGTTTGTTTTTGTGGCAGATACATACAATTCATCAATCCGAATGATTAATCTGGATAAAGGAGAGACCTCCACCCTTATCACACGAACCGAAGATAGCAAGGTCTGCAAGCCAGATGATCCAAGCTGCGATATTTTGCCCTTGTATGAACCATCTGATGTAAAATTTTATCAAAATATGCTATACATTGCCGATACTAACAACCATCTAATAAGGAAGTTTGATCTCAAGACAAATAAGCTGGAAACACTAGATATTAGTTAATGAGTTATTCAACTGGTGGGAAATAAAATGGAAAAGGCATACATCTTGATTAGCTGTGAAATTGGAACAGAGCAAAATTTGTATGAACAGCTCAAGACCATTCCTGAAATAAAGTCAGAAATGATAACCTATGGTGAATATGACATAGTGGTAGAGGCAGAAACAGAGGATGCTGACAAGATGGACGATCTTATAACCTCCAAGATAAGGAGGCTTGGAAAAATTCGAAGTACCATTACCCTCAGAGTAACTAACTAGGCTTTTTTAGTCGTAATGCAATTCCACCTGCAACCATCAAAAATCCTGCAGCAGCTATTGAAAGACCATGGCCTATCCAGTCAGGATTAGAATACATAAAAGATGTTTCAGGTCCTACTACACCTTGTCCCTGCAAATGAAAAGTAATACCCAATCCCACAACAATCAAACCCGCAATTACTATGATCCTCCAAAACTTCACAACACGGTAAACTAGCCATTCCCTATAAATTACTGTTAACCTAGATTTTTCGTCAATAGTGAATCGGTCAATAGTGTGGCATTATTTCAAAGATTCTTTTTCTTCCTCAGGAAACCTAGTATTGAAAGTTTCTTCATCAAGATACCTGTCATAAAATTCTCTAGCCTTTCTTCCAAAAGGCAGACTTTCTTTATCCAACCACAAAACCATTATTTTATCTACTAACCTATACTCGATTGGAAACCCAACCTCTAACATGTTTTTTGCCTCAACTGATAACACGTATTCTATATTTTCGTTTGAAATCTCATCTTGGCCTGTGTTTTTTATCAGCATTTCATAGCCATCACGTAGATAATCATGAATGTCTGTTTCTATTGAAAACAAATCGGCATCATAGAAAATATGTAAAGTTGGACGTGGATTCAGAGAGCTTCCTTCCTTTTGCTTAAATTTAATGTCAAAATGAGGTTTGGTGGTCATATCTTTTCAAATTTTTTGATAGGTAATTACTTCAATAACCAGCTCTTAAGGTTAACTTGTTTAGGATATTCAAACCGGACCAAGCTTTGCCAAAAGTCAAGGAAGCCATTTCAAAAGCCTCAACAATGTTGGATGCCATATCGATGACTATTAAAATTGATAATTTACCCAAATGATTTTTGACCTTTTCTTTAATCTTTTTTTTGAAATTAGCTCAAGTGTATAACTGGGAATATGATCTAAACGAACCTAGAGGTCCAAGGTACTTTAACCTGATTATGGTTGGCTCAGCTGCAGGACTGTCAATTCTGCTATTTCTAATATTTCATCCACAAATTGAGGCTCTCAACCAAGAATCGCCTTTACTCATAAATGTCTTATTTGGGCCTGCGCTTGCTATTGGTTTCCTTTATGGGATAAGAATCACTGAAAAGGCAGTAAAGCCATCTGAGATTAGAAGTCCGATAAAGAGGTCCATTGCAAAGATCTTTTTGTTCTTCTTTGTAATTGGTGGAATGTTTAGTGCTGTTGGTTTTGCGCTAAATGGTGGAAGTATAATGCCATCGTTGTCCTTACTTGATGAAGGTTTGATACCTTGGCTTTCAGAATTGTTCCAACAAAATGGCAGTGCTACATTTCTCATTGTATCTAGCATATCAATAATGGCCGCAGCTACCAAACGAATTGTTGGATTGGGAGGGGTGATAAACAGAATATTTACATTTGTTGGAACCTTTGTGTTTTTTTCAATGATTGCATTTAGTCTGACAAACAGTGATCCAACTCATTCTGAGGTTTATCTATATACTTTCTATCAAGCAGGAATTGTTGGAGGTGCATTTTACCAGATGAACAAATTAACCAAAAACCTCAACACGTGGGAAGATTTCTCAAATGGGTATCTGTAGAACTTATTCTCCCAGCTGAAGACCAGAAGTCGGGTTTGTTACCCTATCCATAAAGACCTCGCATTTTTCGTGTTTAAAATCAATCTCTTGGCACTGCTCAAACAAGGCACTCTTGCCTCTCTGAATCCTGTCACTATACAAAACATCATCGCCTATCATCACTCCAAGAATACCCACCATGGATAGAGAGGCTGCTACCACAATCATAGCAAAACCTACCTGCTTGTAATTGTGAGGATCTTTCATCCAAGCAGACTGGATACTAGTTGCATTTAATCCTTACATTGGATCAGATCCAATTATAACAAAAAATTACAAATTTAATTAATTTGACATCAAAGAGTGATTGATTGACAATTCAAATTCTACAATACGAATTTCTTGGGCCAATAAAACTATCTGAATGGGGACCCCCCATGGAAAAGGTAGTCTACCTTATTCTTGCAAGGGAAAAAGACACTTTCAAGCCTGTTTTTGTGGGAGAATGCGAAAAGACTGAGAAAAAGGACTTTTTTACAAAAAATGACAAGTTCAAGTGTTGGCTCAGAGTTGCAGGAAACGAAGACTCGCTGTATTTGTCTATTTTGCCACGATTTGAGACAGATGAGGAGGATCGCAAGAGAATTGTCAACAAGACTATCTCTCACTATCAACCCACCTGCAATGTAGAAGAATAAGGTTATTTTATGATGTTAAAGGATAGTTCTTTATGAACTGCCCATGCTGTGGTACAGAAATGAAAAAGTCAAAAGAGATGGAAAAGTCAATACTAATGAAATGTTCTGAATGCGGTTTAAGTGACACGGTACTCAAATCATGAGTTTGCTTTCTTTTGGACTTCAAATAATTGCATAGTCAAAAGATCTATTGCTTTTTTCAAATGTTCAAATTCTCTTATTGAATGCATCTGTCCTTCTACCAAAGCACGAAGAACAGTAATTGTGTTTTTTTGGTAATCATCCTTAGAGGTAACTTCCATTGCGTTTAGTTTTGACAAGAGATTATCTAGATCTTTTAACATCTCGTCTGCGGGTGCATGTTTTTTCATAAACTTGTGCTGTAACCATTCTATATGAATTGTTTTTAGATCAAGTCCTCGTCAATTTCTTCTATAGAATCCATAAACTGCTTGCAAGTGCAGTTTGGTATTTTACAACTTCCAACTTTTAAAAGAGACGTACTAGAATCCGAATGCTCGTGTGCTTGATCAGTGTGATGACATTTTTTACAATTCATTCTAGGATAAAATGAAACAATTAGTATTTAAGAAAAAACTAAGGAGTGATAACTGCCCTTGCCTCTATCTCGGATTTTTTCAACTTTTCAAGTACCTCGTTTGCCTGATCAAGTGGATACTTTTCAGTTATCACTTCGAGTTTTCTTTCATTGGCTATGCTGATAACATCTTCCATGTCCTTTCTTGTTCCAATGATTGTTCCCCGAATAGTCTTCTCTGATGTTACATCAAAATTTGGTATATCGCCAAATGTAGCAATCACAGCTATACCTCCCTTTTTGACTGACTTTATTGCAGTATCAGTTACGCTTTCTGCTGGCGCAAAGACAATAACTGCATCGATTAATCCCTCTTTTTCTTTTAGTTCCTCGAGAAACTTTTCTTGGTCATCATGATATTGTATTATGCTGTCTGAGCCAAGTCTCTTTGCAACATCTAGGTGTTTTTTATTCCTTGAAATAGAGATTACCTTGCATTCTTCTACCTTTGCAAACTGGACTGCCATATGTCCTACTCCTCCTATTCCATAAATGGCAATCTTTTTGCCTGGTTCTGGGTCTGTTGCCTTTACTGCCTTGTATGCAGTTATACCTGCGCAAAATAACGGTGCTGCATAGACTGGATCCATATCATCAGGCACCCTTGTTGCAAAATCCTCAGAGACTGTAATGTATTCTGCATACCCTCCTTTCAGGGATTCACCTGTAACTTCTGTTGATTCACACAGGTTTTCCCTGCCTTCCTTGCAGTAAGTGCATTCTTGACATGCCTCCAGTAGCGGCGTCATGCCAACTCTGTTCCCTACTTTGAATTTTGTAACATCGTCTCCTACTTCGATAACTTTTCCAACAACTTCGTGACCTGGAACGGTTGGGAGTCCTGGGGGAATACCAAATCTCTTCCAGTCGCCTTCTATTCCATGCAACTGAGAATGACAAACACCGCAAGCCTCGATCTTTACCAACATCTCTTTTGGCTTTTTTATTTCATGTCTGTCAATATCACTTAATTTCAACGGTTTTTTCTCTATTGGTCCAAGCTCAGACAAAACCATTGCCTTCATCTTTTCTGCCATGTCTTGCAATTGTAATAATACTATTTTTAGATTCTTACACTAGAAAAATAAAGAAGTGGGATCTTCTCACGTATGGTGGATTACAGATTAACAAAAGAGGACAAGGAACGAGTGGAACTTTTGCAGATTATATCAAAAGAAGGCTTCAAAAGGCTGAATTTAGAACAGTTAAAGAGACTCCAAGAGTTGGTAGAAAAAAAAGACTACAGCCACGATAAAAAGGCGCACAAATCAAAGATGAAACTCCTCGCGCAGATTAATGCAAAGATCTATGATATTGAAGAAGGAAAAAACCTACTCAAGGATTGAAACGCTAGTAGTCGTTATACAAAATCTAGACTAAATAGTCAATAATGTAAATATAGAATTAATGTCTAGTAATCCAGATCGAATTTGTCACTAGAATTGGTAAAAAATTCATTGTTTATCTCAAAAAGGATATTATTCGAAAAATTACTTTGAGTGCTAGATCTCTTTTTTTATTTTATCAAAGACTTCTGCCCAAGATTCATTGCCTTCTCGTGCCTGAGCTAGGGCATTTTTGAACATCAACTCAAAACCCCACCTTAGAATCTCACCCCAAATATCTTTTAGAACCTGCTCATCTGTCCATAAAACGCTAGTCCTTACAGCACTCATTGCAAAAATCTGCTGAGAATTTTTCATTGGATCTGAGTTCCATTTTTTTATAACACTGTCACAGAATGCTATAATCTCATCCTTTGAAAGAGATAACCTGTCTGGATCAAATTTTTCCTCTTTATCCGATTTCCTTGGTCTTGATTGTGCAGCTTTACTCTTCTTTGTTTTTTGCTGACTTTTTGAGCTTTTAATGGTCTCCTGAGGTGTAGGTTCTTGTTTTTCTTCGTTGTTTAACTTTTGTTTGAGCTCATCTATTTCTTTTTTGAGATCTTCAGCTTCTTGAATCAGATCATCTTCAGACAAGCATACAGTATACCGTAGAATCTCTTAAAAAACGTTGTAACTCATTTTTTAGTCAATTAGATACAAATACCAAACAGATGTACTATTTTTGTGTCAGAGAATAAACTAATTCATGAGAACAGCCCTTACCTTTTGCAACACGCCAAGAATCCTGTTCAATGGTATCCTTGGGGCAAAGAGGCACTAGAAAAGGCAAGAAATGAAAATAAACCAATATTTCTTAGTATTGGATATAGCTCATGCCACTGGTGTCATGTAATGGCACACGAGTCTTTTGAGGACGAAGAGGTTGCAAAAGTAATGAATGAGAATTTTGTAAACATCAAGGTAGATAGGGAAGAGCGGCCAGACATCGATGACATTTATCAAAAGGTAAACCAGATGGCAACAGGAATGGGAGGATGGCCATTAAGTGTATTTTTGACTCCAGACCAAAAGCCGTTTTATGTTGGAACCTATTTTCCACGTCTTGACATGTATGGAAGGCCAGGGTTTGGAAGCATTCTAAGGCAGCTTGCACAAGCATGGAGAGAAAAGCCAGAGGATGTTAAAAAAACTGCTGAAAATTTTGTTGAAAACCTACAAAAAACTGAAACCGTCACAACGCCATCTACTGTAAACAGACAACTTCTAGATGAGGCTGCTGTAAACTTGCTTCAGATGGGTGATCCTGTAAATGGTGGTTTTGGTAGCGCACCAAAGTTTCCAAATGCTGCAAATGTCTCATTTCTTTTTAGATACTCCAATCTGTCTGAGATCTCAAAGTTCAGAGAGTTTGGATTGATGACGCTAAAGAAGATGGCAAAGGGAGGAATTTTTGATCAGATTGGAGGAGGATTTCATCGCTACTCAACTGACTCTAAATGGTTGGTTCCACACTTTGAAAAGATGCTTTATGACAATGCTCTAATCCCTATCAATTATGCAGAAGCCTACCAGATAACAAAGGATCCATTCTATCTCGACATTATGAAAATGACGCTAGATTATATTTTGCGAGAGATGACATCAAAAGAAGGTGGATTCTATTCAGCCCAAGATGCAGACTCTGAAGGAGTAGAAGGAAAATACTATGTCTGGACAAAAAAGGAGATAAAAGAAATCCTTGGAGATGATTCTGATGTATTTTGTTTATACTATGATGTAACAGATGGTGGAAACTGGGAAGGAAAAACTATTCTGTGCAACAATATCAATTTATCTTCTGTTGCGTTTAAGCTTGGAAAAACAGAAGATGAAGTAAAAAAGATCCTAGAAGATGGAAGGAATAAACTCCTTGATCAAAGGTCAAAGCGCATCTCGCCAGGACTAGATGACAAAGTATTGACAGCTTGGAACGGTCTGATGATATCAGCTTTTGCAGCTGGTTATAGAGTGACCGGAGAGGAAAAATATTTGGATGCTGCAAAGAACTGTGTCTCCTTTATTCAGAATAGATTAATGCAAAATGGCGAGCTTTTGCGCTCATACAAGGATGGAAATGCAAAGATTCCAGGATATCTAGACGACTATGCCTACTTTATCAATGCATTACTGGATGTGTTTGAGATCAATCCTGACGAATCATTCCTAAATGAGGCAAAACGATTGGCGGATTATCTTGCAGAACACTTCTGGGATGAAGAACATGGTTCATTTTTTATGAATGCAGACAATCACGAAGATCTCATAATTCGCCCAAAAAGTAATTATGATCTGTCCGTTCCATCAGGCAACTCTGTTGCAGCTTTTGCATTTTTGAAACTGTTTCACATCACACAAGATGAGAGATTGCTAAACACTGCAACAAAGATTATGGAATCTCAGGGACAGATGGCAGCTGAAAATCCCTTTGCTTTTGGCATGCTCCTAAACGCAATGTACCTGTATGTAGTAAAACCAACCGAAATTACCGTACTGAATACAGAAAACCAGATCATATATGACTATTTAAGAAAAGAATTCATTCCAGCTGGCATCATCATAATGCTGCAAAACAAAGAACAGCTAGATAAACTCAAAGGTTATCCCTTCTTTGAGGGAAAGGAATTTGGCCAAAAAACATCTGCATATGTTTGCAAAAACTTTACGTGTTCTTTGCCATTGTCAACACTTGAAGAGATTAAAAAACAACTCTAGATTTTTTTCATGTCAACTGCAATTTTGTCTCCTACCTGAGGCCGTCCCATTCTTTCATACTGGTTCTTTGGCAGAGTCACAGAAATTGAAGCCTGCTGATAGCTCTTGATCTTGATGGTTGGTTGAGCTTGAAGTATTGCCTCCAGTAATGGCATAACTTGTTCTTTTGTTTCTTTATCCATCTTTTTTGCAACAGACTCCATAATCATTTGCTTTTGGGATATTGGCTCAGTTGCAACATCCTCTACAAGAGACATCTGAATAACTTGGCCATTATCTACAATCTGCTGTATTTTGAATTCATTTGGAGCTGACATTGATAATGTCTTTTTTACAACTCATTTAACTTTATTCTACTAGTCTGCAATCAAAACTTTTAGATGTATTTAAAGAACCAAGTAGTGATTACCAAATTGTTTTTTGATTGTCTAGTAAAAGTAAACTAGTTGTTCAAAAAACTCATTGGAATCCATCTTTACTTGGGAACAAGAGGAGTCTAAACAATGGCTGAATCTGCTTCAGGACGTTGTACCCACTGTAAGGAGATAATGAGATTTGAGCAAAAGACCTTGAGGCATCATGGAAAGTGGTATCATGCAAAATGTTTTGATTTGATAAAAGCACGAGAGGGCAAAAAAACCACACCTAATGAATCAGAAAATAAAATCCCCTTACAAAAAGAAGTTCCTCGACAAAACCCACCACCGTCAAAGATTACCCAGCAAAAAACATCATCAGATGAGACTATAAAGAAAACAGAAGAGTCCAAGGTCAAGATAAAGCACGATCCTGTTATAATTTTGATTGGTTGTGCAATACTAGTTTTTGCTGTGCTTGGCCCATTCTACTTTATCTCAGATTTTAGTGCTGGGGGAATGCTACTGGGCGGAATTTTGGTAATGTATCAGTTACTAGATGTAAGACGTTGGTCAAAAAAAGGTTTTACAACTAGAAAAAGACGACCTAGTTTCTTTTCCTTACTACTGCTCTATCTTCCTTTTGTAATGGGAGGAATTCTTGCATTTGAGGGGTATACTCTGTGGGATTCTGCATATCGAGCAATGATCCTTTGGGGCTTTACCATTACTTTTTGGAGTGTAATGTTGATGGTACCTTTAGCTCTGATAAGCAAATACAAAGAAGATCAGTTACAGCCTCCCTCAAAGTTTCCTTTAATCAGTGTAATAATTCCTGCATTCAATGAAGAAAAAGTAATTTCAAGCACTATAGAAAGTACTCTTGAGGTAGATTATCCAAAAAAAGAAATCATTGTAGTAGATGATGGTAGTAAAGATAATACCTTACAGTTAGCCAAACAGTATGAAAAAGACGGTGTAAAAGTTTTGCATAAAAAAAATGGAGGAAAAGCCTCTGCTCTCAATTATGGGATGACATTTGCCAAGGGAGATATTGTATCAGTACTTGATGCAGACACCATTGCAGGCAAAAATTCCCTAATGGAAATAGCAAAAGTATTTGCAGATGATGAAAATATTCTTGGAGTTGCAGGAAACATAAAGATACGAAACAAAATAAACTGGATTACTTGGAACCAAGCCCTTGAATATATTACAGGTTTGCAAATTACCAGAAGAGCATTTGATATGTTTGGTGCTATTGCAATCATTCCAGGAGCTCTAGGCGCATTTAGAAGAGCCCCGCTTGAAGGTTCAGGCTCATATGACAAAGATACAATCGTTGAGGATTTTGATGCAACATTGAAAGTTCTAAAATCAGGCGGGATAGTCAAAGGAACTACCAAATCCTTGGCATTTACTGAGGCTCCAACTACCTTGGGAGGTCTCATTAGGCAAAGAAAGCGTTGGTACAGAGGCAACCTCCAGGTCCTATTCAAACATCGCAATGTTTTTGCCAACGCACGGTTTGGCTTTTTGCACAAACTGGTATATCCATACATGGCAATCTCGATGTTGGTTTTGCCAATTTCAGGATTTATTTTGCTTGGATCTGCAATACTAGCTCTGATACAGGGGGACGTTACTTTTGTCCTAGGTTCCTTTGCTTTCTTTGTTATTCTCCAGTACTTACTTGCAACGTTAGCTGTTAGAATAGAAGGCGATAATCCCAAACTGATACTTTTTGCTGGCTTCTTTGTTCTAGGCTTTAAACAAATCCTTGATGTCCTTTTGATAAGACAGCTCTTCGAACATATTTTAAGACGAAAAGCAAAGTGGTCTCAAGTAAAAAGGCAAGGAATTTGATGAAAGATAATAGAATTTTAACACCAACAAGAGTATTGTTGGTTGTATCCATATCTTTAGCATTGGTTCTCCTAAACATGGATTTATCGTTTGCACAAGAGACAGGATCAATTGAAGTAGAGATTAGATTCACCAATCAAGACAGGATTAGTAACTGGCAGACAGTCCTAGAAGTGTATCAAGATAATAACCAAGCCCCGTTCACTACAATAGAGTTTCCAGATTCCAACCCCTATGTTATAGAGTCACTTCCGCTTGGACACAAATACACAGTCAAAGTTTTTGTCAACAACATGTATGCAGGAGAGGGTTTTATCTCAAAGTTAGACAAACCAACGTCACAGCTTGACATCAACATTCCATTGCAGGGAGGAATAAGATTTGTTGTACTGTATAATGATGGACAAACTCCCATAGAGGATGCCACAGTATCTGTCAAGTCTTATGATGGATATGGTTGGATACAAGGAACAACAAATGATGAGGGCAAAACTATTCGATTCTGGTTGCAGTCAAGTAATCTCAGAAGTGATGATTACTATATTGCAGATGTCTCACTAGCTGATGGACTAAGTTATTCTCATTCTCCAATAAACATACTTCCTGGTGATAACAAGGACATTGAGATAAAAACACCATGGCCAAAAAAGATTGAAAATTTGATAACGATTTCAGTCTATGATGAAGATAAAGAGAAGGTAAGCAAATCAGACGGCAAATTTTTGGTAGAATTGTATGATTCAAAGAACAACAAGGTAGGCGAATCCCCTGTAAACATACGCGGCGAATCATTCTTTTCCTTACTAAAGGTTGGCCAGTACACAGTCAAAGTAATCAAAACATCAGAAACACAAGAGCCTGAGATCTGGGCTACAAAAAGCATAGTTCTATCAGGTAAGGAACGTCAGATCTCAGTTTACAAAAAAGGTGCAGTGGCAGCAGATTCTGTTACCTGTAATTGTGTAGCATTCAGACTGGATGACATTCAGGATTATTACCTTCGAGGCGCACAAGTGGCAGTTATGGAGCTCTTCCAACAGAAAAATGCTGACCTAACAGTGGGGATAATAGGAGGCGCGTTTGGAGAGGATCCTCATCTAGTTAATTTTCTACAAAGGTCAATTGCAAACAAAAATCCTACAATTGAGATAGCAAGTCACAGTTTTAACACAGAACCTTTGGCAGGAAGAGAAATCGACTACCAAAAAACCCTTCTTGAAAAAACAAACCAGATATTGGTTGAAAGTCTTGGAGTCAAACCCAATGTTTTGATTCCGCCACAAAACTTGTTTGATGAAAATACAATGTCGGTTCTGCCAGACGTTGGCATTACACATGTTTCTGCCCACATAGAGGAAATAGACTCTCCGCCGTATCTTGTAGAAGGCTTGGAAACATATTCATTTCCAGCTGTCACTCAAACTGCCAAATTAAATCCAGACGGAGTAACATGGAAAAAAGAAGACCCCTCAAAAGTAATCGATGATGTACAAAATTCCATAGAGGAAAGAGGCTATGCAGTGGTTATGATGCATCCTTACGAGTTTTCGGTAAGAGAGCTTGGATTCTATACTGGCGAGGCAGATAAACAAATGATTGGCAATCTTGGAGAAATAATTGATGCAGTAAATGATTTGAATTTAGACATTGTCACAATAGGAGAGATAGAAGACCATATTGTACAGGAAGGGGAGACAATTAAAGGACCAGAAAAACCTGCAGATATCCAAAACTGCGAATGTGTAGCATTTAGATTTTCAGCAGTGCAGGATTATTGGTTAAACGATGTTCAGATAAGAATTCTTGACACTTTCTTACAAAACGATTCGCCAGTTACTGCTGGCATAGTTGCAAACAAATTTGGGGAGGACAAAAAACTTGTAAACCATATAAAGACTACACTAGAAAACGAGTCCCCCCTAATTGAAATTGCAAACAACGGGTGGAACTACGAGGACTTTATTGATCTTGCCTCGCAAAAACAGAGTTCAATTATAAGTCAAAGTGTTGAAAAAATATCGAGTGTTTTAGGAACAAAACCCAAAGTATTCATTCCGCCTTATGAGCACTTTAATGAAGCAACAATTTCTGCATTGAAGGAAAACAACGTAAAGTATATCAATTCGGATATAAAAAATGACCCTCCTCCATACAACAACGACCAAGGAGAACTAAATCATTTCCCAAGTAGTGCCGCAACTGGAAGATTCAATGCGTTTACAGGAATCATAGAACCAAATTCTCACCAAGAGATTTATGCTGAAGTGCAAAAAAGTCTAGATGAACATGGTTTTGCAGTTGTAACTGTTGCAACTCCAGAATTTTCAGTAGTAAATGACGGAAATTACATTAATCAAGTCAATGAAGAAAAGATCGAGGAGCTTGAATCACTGATTGCCAAGATACAGTCAGATGATCTAAAAATAGTAAAAATAAGCCAAATTAGCGAAGAATCTGGCGCAATATCGATACCAACATGGGTTAAAAATAATGCGGGCTGGTGGTCCGAAGGCCAGATAGAAGATTCGGACTTTGTGTCTGGAATCCAATTTTTGATAAACAAAGGGATCATAAGAATTCCACCCTCTGAGGATACTAGCGGATCTGCTGATAGAATCCCGTCTTGGGTAAAGGTCAGTGCAGGTTGGTGGTCCCAAGGAGTTGTCTCAGATGAAGAATTTGTATCAGGAATTCAATGGTTGATCAATAATGGCATAATCAAGATTGGGGATTCATAATAATTGAACAAGGCAAATTTCTTGATAGTAGTTGTTGCTCTAGTCAGTATTGGATACTATGGTTCGCATGAAACTTTTGCACATTTTCATTGTGGAAAAGCATTTGGACCTTCTGTAAATTTGAGCTCCTGTGACTTTAGCAATCAGGAATTATTTCAAGTCAATCTTGCAAATTCTGATCTTTCAGGAACAAACTTTGCTGGCTCTGAGTTGATGAGAATTGATTTTTCAAATGCCACACTTGTGGGTGCAAACCTTTCTGGGATTGACTTTTTTCAAGGAATTTTATCAAATGCGGATCTTGCCAACGCAGATCTTTCAAATGCAAAAATAGAAGAAGTTGCAATACTGAAAACAAACTTTGCAGGAGCCAATTTAAAAGAAATCCACATACTGAATCTAAGTACCGAGGATTCTAACTTTACAAGGGCTGACTTTACTGGTGCACTAGTAAAGGGGACAGGATTCTCAAACACAGATCTTTCAGAGGCAAATCTTGGCAAAGCCGACTTTTCAGGGATCAATCTTTCAAATAGCAACTTAAGGGGCGCAAATTTAGTTGATTCAGACCTCAGTGGAACCTCACTAGCCAATGCTGACCTCACCGGAGCAGATCTCACGGGAGCAGACCTTTCCAAAGCAATTTTGAGAGAAGCGAATCTTTCTGATGCCACTCTATCAGATGCTATTTTGAATGGAACAGACCTGACAGGCGCAGATCTGTCTGGTGCAAAACTTGCGGGAGTAGACCTATCCATCTCAGTGCCAAGGAAGGTGAACTTGTCAAATGCAGATCTTTCTTTTGCTGATTTGTCAGGGGTAGACCTTTCTGGATCTATCCTATCTGGTGCAAATTTAGCTAACTCAAACCTAGATGGCGTAATTCTTAGAGGAGTCGATTTAACAAATGTTGACCTAAAAAACATAGTGTTATCCAAGGTAAACTTGGCAGGTGCAATTTTGCCAAACATGGATTTGTCAAATGCGGATCTTCATGAAACAAACCTCTCAGGTGCAGAGCTTGAAAACTCTGACCTCTCTGGTGCCAATCTTATCGGTGCTAGTCTTTCTGAAAGTAACCTAGTTGGCACAAATCTAAAGGATTCTGATTTGGGCGGAGCCAGCTTGACAAATGCTGACCTGACTAACGCAGACCTTACAAATGTGAACCTGACTAACGCAGACCTTACAAATGTGAACCTATCCGGAGCTGTTGTTTCTAACATCAAGATTTCAAATACAATTCTCTCAGGTGTTTTATTCAAAGGGGTGAATCTATCAAACATTGATCTTTCTGGTGTAGACTTGTCTGGTGCAGACCTTTCAGGGCTTGACCTTTCTGGCTCAAAGCTCTCAGATACCAATCTCAAAGAAGTTGATCTTTCAGGTGCATTACTATCTGGCGCTGACTTGTCATATGCAAATCTTGACGGAGCTGACCTTTCAGGGGCCAAGGTTTCAGAGATCATACTGTCAAATGCCATTCTCACAAACGTTGATCTCTCAGGATTGGATCTAAGAGGTGCAATTCTTACAAATGCAGATCTTACAAATTCTAATCTTGCAGAAGCAGATCTTTCAGGAAACGACCTTTCAGGTTCAATTCTAGTTGGAGCAAACCTTACAAACACCAATCTAAGTCATGTAAAACTATCTGGTGCGGACCTAACAGATGTTATTTTTGATGGGACAAATTTCTCAAATGCGGATTTGAAAAGAGTAGACTTGTCCAATGCAGATCTCTCAGGAATTGATTTTTCTGGGGCGGACCTAAAAGGAGTAAACCTATCATATTCTGAATTAGAAAAAACAAACCTTTCTGGAAGCAATCTACAAAGTGCAGATTTGTCGTATTCTAATCTCCAAAAGGCAAGCCTCTCAGAAAGCATACTTGAAAGCGCCGACTTGTTCAAGGCAGAACTTGATGGTGCAGATTTCTCAGGGGCTGACCTGTCAAATGCAGATGTCAGCATTCGCGATCTTGAAAATGCAAAAACAGACGATAAAACGGTGTTTCCTGAGCGTGGATTCTTCTTTTTCAGAGAACTGTACAACTTTTTTAGCAAATTATTTGGATTTTAATACCAAAATCATTCAGAATCGTCTATCAAGTGCCTTATAGCAAGAACTTGTCTGCCATTCGGCATCATCTAATGCAAATCTATTGTTGCACTTTAGACACAAAAAGCGGGATGACATTTCCTGAAATACCTCCCCACAATTATTACATAGATAACGATCTTTTATAATTCTGTAATCAACACCAAGTGCTATCAATTCTTTTTTGCATTTAGGACAAGTGTTATTTTGATATTCTTTTTCTGGAGAAAAATTTCCACAGTCAAAGTGTTCTATCAGTCTCGATTTATTGAAATTTGTTTTTTTACAGGATGGACAGAAAAATGTTTGCATAACTTTAACAGAATTGCATTGATTACAGGTGATCTCTTTTATCTCTCCTATATTCATTATTTTCCTTTGATCTTCAAGTTCTTGAAGATGCTCATCAAGAAAGTCACTAGAAGCTCCACTAAGTGCCCGGATCATGTTTTGACTTATTTGACCATAAGATTGTAATAGAAAGTCAATTTGTTCGTATTTTTTGTCAATACCTTCTCTTATCAATTCTTGTTGTTTTGATTCTCTTTCGAAAAATTGTTTTTCCTTCTCTAATGTTTCAAATACCTGTTTCAGTCTATCAAATCTTATTGGTTTTTCAACATACTGGTATATTCCTTGTCTAATGAGTCCTTTAACGCCAGCGTCACTTTTTTCGGTTGCAGTAATTAGAATAACTTTTACACTTGGTGATATCTCAAGAATCTGAGTCATTATAGAGCGTGCATCCATATCCGGTAAAACAAAGTCAAGCAGAACTATTGGTTCTTTTTTTGCTTCCACTAGCTGTCTAAATGTGTCTATTGCAAGTCCGCCATGGTCACAAGAATGGATATTTTCATATCCCAAGCTCTTCAAAAAATCCTTTAGTAGCATTGTGGTTGCAGGACTATCCTCAACAATTAGAATCTCGTCATCTTGGGACATTTTGTTATGTAGTGAATACAAGACCTTTTGTATCTGACGGTTTTGCATTTATTAATAGTCAGTGGTACGGCTTATCATGAAATTTACTGCTCATGGAGAAGGGGCTTGGTGCCATGTGTGTGGAAATAGTGAATCAAAAACAGTAGACGTTTGTTATTCATCCTCTCCGAGCTCAAAAAGCACAGACAACAAGTACATTAGAATATGTTCTGGCTGTATAGAAAAGATGAACGATGTCCTAAAAAATACTGATTAATACTGAATCAAAGCATACCACAATCACATAATTATGGATTAATAATTAATTTCTCAATTAATCTTGGAGGTGTTAAATTTGGCTAAAAAGCAGAAAAGATCGACTACTCCCCCTACCAACTAGTCTCAACATAATTAAGAATAGGTCACTTTGACCTCTTTTTCTTTTGTTTTTTATCAATCATCCTTTTGAGAAATATGGAAAAAAGAGTCCCAGCTGGAATACCCACTATAGTTCCAATACTTATGTATGGTGCCAAAAAGATATCGCCAACCCATATTCCACCGTCAGTGGTTATCTCCATAAACGTCCTAGGCCGCAAAATAGAATCAACCGTTTTTGATGTTTTCTCCTTCATTCCTATATCATTTGTATACTCTACTATTATCTCAAAAGGAACAATATGTTCAGTTGTAACTTCTTTGTCAGGAGTAATCAATCTGGCTGTGAATGAAACAGGGGTATCCTTTGTTATTGTAGAAAATGTATGCTTTGTCTCCCCCCTAAACTCAATGTCCTGTGGTGTTTTAATTGAGATTGTAACATCATGAATATCAATGTCATTTGAGAATATGCTTACCTCAAAAGGAAATTCTGCTTTTGAAAACATTACTTCTGGTGATACCACATCAATTTGAACAGATGGAGAATGCCTCACTGTGATTGGCAGTGTAATGTCTGCATTGTTTGGAGCCTGCGGTTCATTATTGTTTTTTAATAGAACTTGAGAATATTCAAAATTAAGAAAGTATTTGCCAGGAGATGCATTATTTGAAACATGAAACTCTAGCGTGTTTCCATGAGTGCTACCAGGGGTGAGACTATCGAGTGTAATTTTTTCAATCCCCGTAGCTACAAGGTTGTCTGATTTTTCCTTCAGCGATAATATGATATCTTGTTTTTCCTCCCAACCGTTATTTTTCATGAATACTGATACCTGAAATTTTCTGTCTTGGAAAACGGATTCCGGATAAGTTATCTCTAAATCCATAGCCCCCTCCATTGAAATCTTTTTTGTTTCAGCGAAAACGACTCCGCCAAGAACTAAAGAACTTGCAACCAATCCTGTTAAAATCAAAATAAAATAGTAATTCATACAGTTGATAGTATTGCTTATTTAATTAATTATATAACGATCCAACCACCGAATAAATTTCATCTATGGTGCCTAACCATAGGCATAAAATCAATTATAAAGTATCGTGATAGTTTTTGAGAATGTTTTCTGCATCCTCTTTGCCTTCTTTGATTAAATTTTGAATGGTACTTTTTGAAAAATCAGCATCCTCTAAAAGAAAGTGGGTTTCTTCCTTTCTTTCTATTCTTATTACCTCCTCTATTATTGCCCCCCTCTCTGATGCTAGCTTTTGATATTCTGGTTCTAGTTTTTCAAACTCTTTTCTAAGATTCTCATCAAGATCTGCCTTTTTGATTATATCATGGCTTTTTTTGATCAAATTGATATATCGAGAGATCACCTTTGACATTCTTACATTGTGTTCTGTTTTGTCAGTATGCATGATATCTCTTGCCCGATGCCAGCTTTCAGACATGTTCTGTGGTAGCTCTTCATGTTTTTTTGGAAATAATGAAACAATGATCACTCTCTTGTTGCGTTTTGGAGAAGCATCAATTGCTTCTCTTAGTGGAGTGTTACTAAGCAGGCTTCCATCCCAAAGATAGCGACCATCTACTTTGGTCCAAGATATCCCATAGAATGGATAACCAGAACTTGCAAGAATATGGTCTGAATCCATTTGAACTTTGGTAGAATCAAAGGTCACTGCTTTTGAATTTTGAATATCTACTGAAGTTACAATTAATCTTGGACTAGAAGTTTTGTTTATCTTCTCAAAGTCTACAAACTCATCTAGAGTTTTTTTCATTGGTGTATTATCATAAAGGTAAGGTTCTACCATTGAAAGAGACCAGGGGTTTGGCAATCCATAGATTGGAGATGCCACTGAGGGATTGCCAAAACTTGACGCATAAAGAGTTGAAAAGTAGGCACGCAATTCATCTGACTTGATGTTTGATGTAACCACTTCAGATAGTTTAAGCCAAAACTCTTCCATTGCCTTAGGTGGATCGTTTGATTTTGCACCAGCTATTATCGCAGCATTAACTGCCCCTATTGAGGTTCCAACTATAACATCAAAATTTAGTTTATGCTCGTAAAGTGTTTTGTAGACGCCACACTCGTAAGCTCCAAGAGAACCACCCCCTTGCAAAATCAAAACGTTTTCTAAACCAGATTGACTCATGTGTAATTATCAATTGTTTGGTGATTTTAGTCATTTTCTCCAAATTTTGCAGTAAATAGAAATAGTAGCCTCCAAAGGGCGGTATTATGTTTTTATGTATTAAAAATTGAGTATCAACTTACTTTGGCAAAAGAAACACCAGAGATGGCAGTTGGGCAGTTTCAATCAGCAACTGATCTTCTTGCTTCATCTTTGTCACTCCAAATAGCTTTTGCAGTACTGATCATAGGAATTGTTGTTATAGTTACAGTTTACAAGAAATTCTCCAACTGGATAGAATCTCAAAAATTTCGATATTCAAGACCCCACTATGCAAAGTTTGCAAAGACTGCCTTATTGCCATTTTTTGCTATAGCTTTGGTATCCTCAGTAAATGCCTATGTTCAAGTTACAGAGCTCTTTGGTCAAGAAGCTACACCAGTATCTTCTCAAAATGAGCTATCGCCGCAAGAAACCTTTGCAAAGATTCTAAATACAATTGACATCATTGTAATCGGCTATACTGTAGGGCGTCTTATTCCGATATTCTTAGACAAGCGAGAAATGTCAGGTCTTCTAAAGCAAGACTTTGAGGAGTGGAAGGAGATGAGAGGCTTCTCAGATGACAAGGGTGACCTTTTTCACAAGTTATACGAATGGATCCCGCCAAAGAATACTCCCCCAGGGATGAAAAAAGAAGAGTTTGAGGAAAACCTAAAGACAGAAGAGGGTAGAAAAAAGCTTGTACAATATAGGACCTCAAAGGGGACATCCATTGGATCCTTTAGAAAATTAGTTCAAAGTCCATTCAATGAATGGTTGCAATCTGAAAGACAAAAGTACGAAGAATACTATGAGGCATGTATTTCTGGAAATAATGAATCAGGACAAAAACTTCGTCCAGGTGCAACACCTCAGGAAATTTTCCCATTTGATGTATGGCTTGAACAAAAGAGACTGAATAATTATGAGCCTGTAGTTGCAGGTGACAAATCCCCAGGTTATGGTGAGAAAAAGAGGCAGGGATTACCAAGATCATTAAACCAAGTGATCCCAAGCATAATTTTAGCTGCAGTTGCAGTAGGCGTAATTTCGTGGTGGGGTGTTGACCTGTTTGTTTTGGGGACTGCCATTGCCGGATTAGGTGTAGGAGTAGGTTTTGCACTAAAGGAAACACTAGAGAATCTATTTGCATACCTAATGATTCGAAAAGACAAGATCTTCATAGAAGGAGACAGGGTAGAAATCGACAATTACAACGGCTATATCCACAAGATTACTACCAGGGTTACCTATGTAAGGCACGCACTCAATGAGTCAATGGCAATATTTCCTACCAGACAGCTTGTAGCTGCCAAAGTCATCAACTTTTCAAAGGAGCTTAAATTCGTTCCTGCCATGGTTGGAGTCGGAGTATCTTATCTTAATAACTCAAAACAAGTAGCTGCGATTCTGACTAAAGTTGGACAAAGAGCCATGAGAGAGGTAAAAGATGACAACGGAAGCCACATAGTAACACAAAACAGATGCCCATATCTTGATCAAAACTTGCCAAGTTGTGGATGTGATAAAGACGTGGTAGTTGACATAATTCAGCCAAGGGTGAGATTTGATGAGTTTGGAGGTTCTTCTCTTGACTTTAGATTGTGGGTATATGTCAAAGATTATGGATCTCAATTCAAGGTAGAAAGTGCAATGCGTATGATGATTCAAGAAGAGTTTGAAAGATATGACATCAGAATCCCATGGCCAATTAGGACCATATATCAGGGAGACGAGAAAAGAGAAGCTGAAGAGATTGGCAAGATCGACAAGGAAAGACAAGATGTTCTCAATGAATACGGGACTGGCGATGTAAAGTTTGATTTTAGCAAATATGATAGTTAGAGGATATAATGAACTGTGGAAACAAACCCGATTAAATAAAATTTTATGAAAAATTATGTGACTACTTGAGAGCAGTCTTTAGAGTTTCATTCAGTACTTTTGAAAAGCTAACTGATTTGGTACTATCTCTTAGAAGTTTAGCTTGTCTGTTTCTTAGCTTTTTTACAACTTCTTCATCTAGCATGACGGTAATTCTCTCCCCCATATCGATTTGTAGATATCTAGAATCTATATTAAACTATTCCGTTTTTTGTTAAAGTTTGACTTTGCTAGTTTAGAAAAATAAATGAAAAATTGAAATTAAATTGTTTTATTAACATGGGTTTTTGCTATCACTAAAAACATTAAACGTTTTTGTTTGTTTTTTGTCCTTATATCAATTAATTTTCATAAAGATATCTGAACAGTTATTCCTTGTAGTGAACCAGCACATCATTGAAGTCAATAGGATAAACTGCTATTATATTTCCCTCGTGTTCTGCTAGAAATTTGTTTACGTTTTCCTGTAGTTTTCCAGAGACTGGATCACCATTAATTATCTCAATTTTTTCCATAAATGGTAGTATATTCTTAGATACTTGAATATTCCCAGAAAAAATTTTTAGTTTGGGGAATTGGAGTAAAACTTTACGGTTCTTCTTCTGAGCCCATTCCCATACTCTCCCTATTTGGATTTGTTCCACTATCGATTTCAGGCGCGGTCTCTTCTAGAAATTCCTTGTTCAGTTCTTCTTCTGGAATTTTAAGGTCTTGCAAGGCCGTGTAGTTGTATATTCCAAAGAAGGCCGTAAGACCTGCACCTATCACCAGAAATATTACTGCAATTAGCAATATGCTCTCCATTTACTAATATTTGCCAATTAGCCAATAATATATCATTAGCTTTGTCAGTTCATTCTGAAAAGTAATGATAAAAAAGATCCGTTATTTTTTGTGTCATCAATACTCATTCATTTCTCCAGGACCAAACTCCTTGTACACTTTAGTTCTTTCCTTGCTTGATAATGACAAGTCCTCGTTTTCTTTTTTTGCATCTCCCTGATATATGGTCCTAATTGGCCATGGGATTCTGATGTCGTATTTTTTGAACTCCTCATAAACTATCATTCTCATCTTACTTTTCACCTCAAACTGTGATCCGTAATCTCTAACGTAAACCCACAGTTGAAAATCTAGGGCAGAGTCATTAAAATCAACAAACAACACCCAAGGTTGTTGCAAATCGACTATTCCTTTATCACAACCACAGCTAGGTTTGTTTTGATCAAGATAGGGGCATTTAACCTGTACCGCCAAATGCTTTCCATTCAAATCAATTAGCTCTCTCATTGCACGCCTGCCGCACTTGTTGAGGACTGAAGCCACCTCCTTTGGATCATGTAGATAAGAAACCCCCACTTTCATGATTGCTGGAATGAATTGGTTTTCTTTTGAAAAGTTGATGACTTTGGCAGTAACTAGTTGTCTGGTGGGAAATATTGCAATTGACTCATTCAGACCATGTCTGATATAAGTGACTCTGGTAGTAATCTTGTGGATATAGCCGTTGTAATTGTCGATTTCTACCCTGTCTCCTTCGGCAAATATGTTATCTTTTCTGATCATAAAGTAGGCAAAAAAGTTCTCCATTGTTTCCTTTAGTGCAAAACCTACTCCTACACCTAATCCGGCAATGGCAGTCCCCAAAACAA